>Ga0193738_1000281_pt1 | contig 31762 bp, 35 predicted proteins | sample L2a1metaG_FD_144927 | JGI IMG/M metagenome (GOLD analysis project Ga0193738, IMG submission 144927) | Soil microbial communities from a riparian zone of the East river system, Colorado, United States - L2a1 | ecosystem: Environmental > Terrestrial > Soil > Riparian zone | place: USA: East River... | reverse complement strand
CGTGAATCTTTTGCAATTCACTCCATATCGAAGTTCCTCGCAAGGTCCGCTATCAAGTTCCATCTATTCAAAGAACGTTTTGACCTGCCATTTGCAGATCAACAGGGGATTAATTCAATCAACATCGAAAAAACCCCAAAATGCCCGATTCAGCACGATTTTCCCCTCTTCTCCTAAAAGGGGATGCAAAGGTATCCTTTTGGGTATATCAGCGCAAGTTTGGGTTAAAAATATTTACGCCACGCTCAGCTGCCTGTAAACGGTTTGCGTGCGGTCTGGACCGGTAGAAACCAACGTAATTGGAACATGAAGCTGCTCCTCCAGAAATTTTATATAGTTGTTAAGCTCAGCTGGCAAATTTTCTATCGACACCCCATTCAAATTCAGCGGCGTGTTCCATCCCTTAAATTCCTTGTAAATAGGGGTAATCTTTTCATTCACCTGCTCATAAGGAACCATCTCCGTTAATGTACCGTCCTTCAACTGGTATTTTGTGCACACCTTGATCGTAGGAAAAATGCTCAGCACATCCGCCTTCATCATCAACAACTGAGTAACTCCATTGATCATTATCGAATACTTCAACGATGGCACATCAATCCATCCGCAACGTCGCGGTCTTCCTGTCGTGGAACCAAATTCCTTTCCTTCCTTACGCATTAACTCTCCTTGGTCGTCTACCAACTCCGTTGGAAATGGGCCGCTACCCACACGCGTGCTGTATGCTTTGAATATACCAAACACCTCGCCAATGTGTCTGGGCGCGATCCCTAATCCCGTGCATGCTCCCGCGGTCACCGTGTTCGAACTTGTTACGAATGGATAGCTTCCAAAATCAATATCAAGCAAAGCACCTTGCGCTCCTTCTGCAAGTATAGACGCCCCCGCTTTCAGTTCCTGATTAAGAAAATATTCGCTCTCAATCAGACTAAATCCTTTCAGGAAATTAATAGCGTCTAAGAACTGGCCCTCCAACTCCTTCCAGTCGTATTGAATATCATAGTCTTTGAGGATATTGAAGTGTATGTCTGTCAGTTTCTTGAATTTATCCTTGAAATTATCCGACAAAATATCGCCGACTCTTAAACCCTGCCTGCCTATCTTGTCCTGATAAGTTGGTCCGATGCCTTTCAGCGTAGAGCCGATCTTGTTCTCACCCTTTGCCTTTTCATACGCCTGATCCAACAACCGGTGCGTCGGCAAAATCAACGTTGCCTTCTTAGAAATAAAAAGATTAGCTCTGACGTTGAGATTATATTTCTGAAGTTTTTCTATTTCGTTCTGGAAAACAAATGCGTCGAGGACAACGCCATTGCCCACGATATTCTTGGTCTTCTCTCTGAAGATTCCTGAAGGGATCTGATGGAGTACATGTTTGATACCATCAAACTCAAGTGTGTGACCCGCATTGGGACCACCCTGGAACCGCGCCACTACATCGTATTTGGGCGCCATTACATCAACTATCTTCCCTTTGCCTTCATCTCCCCACTGAAGACCCAATAGTACATCTACCTTAGACATGAATGTTAATTACTTTAATACTTCTTCTTCTGATTGAACGATTTGAAAAATCGCGTTGAGCTTAGTGATAACGAGCAGCTTCTGAACGCTTTCTGATGGCTTCATCAGGTATACTTCGCCTCCCTTGTTTCTAAACTTCGTCAAGATGGTTATCAAAACACCAATCCCGCTACTGTTTATATATCTTAAACCTGAAATATCAACAATACATATCAACGCTTTCTTCTGTATTGCGTCGGCAACCACTTCTATTACTGAAGCCCCGTTATCTTCACCAATCAGGTCTCCGGCAAGTCTTAACACGAGCTTATTGTTCTTTATTTCATGACTGAAGTTCATACCATAAATTAATTTGAGGCTTTTCTATTTTCGCAATTCTGACGAGTACACGAAGCGTACAATATTAATGAATGATGCATAACATTGAAATGCAGGATCTCCTCCACCGTATTCTGTATGTTCTGTATCCGCGGATCGCAAAATTCAACCACCTTATGACACTCAGTGCATATTAAGTGGTCGTGCTGCTTGTACCCGTACGATTTTTCGTATTGCGCAAGGTTTTTACCGAACTGGTGCTTGCTCACTAAATCACACTCCACTAAAAGATCAAGCGTGTTGTAAACCGTCGCGCGGCTCACTCTATAATTCTTGTTCTTCATACTGATATAGAGTGACTCGACGTCAAAATGCCCATCCCTGGAATATATTTCCTCAAGGATCGCATAGCGCTCAGGTGTCTTTCTCAGCTCCTTGTTTTCAAGGTATGCCGTAAAGATCTTCTTTACTTCTTCGTAAATTTTTGCGTTGAGTACCATTTCAGTTAACGCGCAAAGATAACAGGATAAAAGAATTTACGTACTCCCTACTCCTTTGAATCAAAACGGCTGACTTTTTCCACTCCTTCGACACCCCTCAGCTTTTCAATCAGCTGCTCCAGGTGCCGCGTGTCGTTCACATAAAGCATGATCTCACCTTCGAAAATTCCGGAATCTGTGTGAATCGACATTGAACTCATATTCACTTTGAGTTCCTCTGAAATAATCTTCGTGACATCGTTGATCAATCCGACTCGATCTGTACCCAGAATCTTTAATCCGGTAAGAAACGCTACTTCGTGCTGGGAAGTCCACTTTGCCTTGACCACCCTGTTACCGTGGTGTGAGAGGAGTTCAGGAGCATTTTTGCAGTTAGTTCGATGAATTTTGATGCCTTCGTTGACCGACACAAATCCAAACACATCGTCGCCGGGAATGGGTGTGCAGCATTTCGCCAACTTATAATCAACCACATCCATATCCTCGCCGATAAGCAGGATGTCGTTGTAACGGGCCTTAAGATGTGAGAGTTCCTGCTCAAGGGTCTTTCCATCCGGCAATGTTATTCGCGGTCTTAACTGAATCGCAGGTTTGTTTTCAACGAATTTCTTGATGTCAGCAGCGGTAATAAATCCGCGCCCAACCCGGTAGTACATCTCAAAATTCGCTGGCGCTTTAAAGTAATCGCGCATCTGCTCCATTAATACTTGTGTTGGCTCCTCTTTTAGTTGCTTAAGCTTCCTCAGCAATATCTCTTTTCCTTCCTCCGCGGAATTTCGTTTGTCTTCCTTTAGTTCATCCTTGATCCTCGCTTTTGCTTTGGAACTCACGACAAACCGGAGCCAATCCTCGTGCGGCTTCTGTTTCTGCGATGTCAGTATTTCGATCTGGTCGCCATTCTTTAATACATAATTTATGGGAACCAGTTTATTGTTGACCTTGGCACCAATACACTTCGATCCAACCTGAGTATGGATTTCAAATGCAAAATCCAGGGCAGTTGCGCCGTAAGGCAGGGTCTTCAATTCCCCCTTCGGAGTAAAAACGAATACCTCTTCACTGAAAAGATTACCTCTGAAATCGTCGACAAAATCGAGCGCTGAGTGATTATTCTGTTCTAACAAATCTCTTACTCTCGCCAGCCACTTCTCGAGGTTGGATTCCGCAGTACTGTTACTGTCTTTATATTTCCAGTGAGCGGCATATCCCTTTTCCGCTATTTCGTCCATGCGCTTACTCCGTATCTGCACTTCCACCCACTGTCCATTCTTTGCCATGACGGTGGTATGAAGAGATTCGTACCCATTAGATTTCGGCGTACTGATCCAGTCGCGAAGCCTGTCGGGATTCGGAGTATAATAATCTGTAACAATGGAATATACCTGCCAGCAAAGCGCTTTCTCGTGATCAATTGATGTATCGAGAATAATTCGAATTGCAAAGAGGTCGAACACTTCGTCAAACGGAATGTTCTGCTTCTTCATCTTATTGCGTATCGAATAGATCGACTTGGGTCGGCCTTTTATTTCATAACCGATTTTTAGCTTATCCAGCTCATCCTTGATCGGAACCATGAACTGTTTGATGAATTTTGTTCTGGTGGCACGTGTAGCATCGATGTCACGGGCGATAGAATCATAGACGTTGTGGTCGGTAAAACGCAGATAAAGGTCTTCAAGCTCTGTTTTGATTGCATTCAATCCCAGACGGTGAGCGAGAGGAGCGTAGAGGTAGATGGTTTCATTAGCGACCTTTAGCTGTTTGTTGCGTGGCATGCTGTCCAGCGTCCGCATGTTGTGCAGCCGGTCGGCAAGCTTTATCAAAATAACTCTCACGTCTTCCGAAAGCGTAAAGAGCATCTTTCTAAAGTTCTCCGCCTGTTGCGAAGTACCGTACTCAAAAACTCCCCGGATCTTCGTAAGGCCGTCGATGATCTTTGTGATCTTCTTGCCGAACATCCTTTCGATATCAGCTAACTCGATATCGGTGTCTTCAACGACATCGTGCATGAGTGCTGCTATGATGGAAGTGGTTCCCAGGCCGATTTCTTCCACGCATATTTCCGCGACTGCGAGTGGATGAAAAATAAATGGTTCGCCTGATTTGCGGCGCATGTCCTTGTGCGCCTCCAACGAGATAGTAAAAGCTTTTTTTATCAGTTTAGCATCTTCATCCTTTAAGATGGGCTTTGCCTTGCGCAGTAACCTCCTGTAACGACCAATAATTTCCTTCTTCTCCAGTTCCGCATCTATAACCATCATTTATTGCTGATTATGGTTTTTTAAAGTTTTTTTATTCTGTTTTAAAAGAACGCGCTTGTTTTTCCGTATAACAATAATAAACTATTTCTTATTTGTGAATATTCCATAAATTTGCCCCTCCTTTTACGAAAGGGGCGTAATTTGAGGGTCGGCGGCATTGCTTCGGAAGACGCAGCAAGCGGCCGGTAAAACGAATAGCCCGGTAAAGATTGATTGCGGATGTGGCGTAATTGGTAGCCGTGCCAGACTTAGGATCTGGTGCCGAAAGGCGTGGGGGTTCGAGTCCCTTCATCCGCACTGAACCCTCGATGTTCGTAGAATTACCGGACGTTGAGGGTTCTTGATTTATCTGGTAAAACAACAAATGTCTAAGCTTTGGAAATAACACTGAACAAAACAAACACCACCGAAGGTTTAATTAAAATTAAATTAACCGAAGGGGATTATCAACCTAAGGTTGAAGAAAAAGTAAAAGATTACGCCCGCAAAGCCACCATCAAAGGATTTCGGCAGGGCAAAGTACCGACCGGTGTGATCAAGAAGATGTTTGGAAAATCAATTCTGGTAGAGGAAATAAATCACCTCCTTTCACACCAGCTTTCTGATTATATAAAGGAAAATAACCTGAAGATCCTTGGCGAGCCCATTCCCAATCAGGAAAAGGCGCAAAACATCGACTGGGATGCCCAGAAGAATTTTGAGTTCGAATATCAGATCGGTATGGTCGACGATTTCAAATATGATCTTTCTTCAAAGGTGAAGGTGAAATCGTATCCTATCGAGGTCGATGAGAAAGCCCTTCAAGAAACCCTTTCTGATTTAAAGAAACGTTTTGGCGTGGTTAGCGACCCTGACGAAAGCGTTTCCGACGATAACCTTTTTGGAGAGCTTCGCGCTGCTCAAGGCGACTTTAAGAGAGAACATGCCTTTGTCCCGATCGAGAAAGTCGAAAAGAAGGAACAAAAGAAATTTATCGGGGTGAAAAAAGACGAAGAAATCGAATTTGACATCGCAAAAATCTTCTCCGACGATGAACATAAGGGGCAACTCCTTGGACAATCTCCAGAAGAGGCGAAAGGTGCACAAGGAAAATACATTTTCAAGATCAACTCCATTAGCCGAACTGAGCCAGCTGAATTGAACCAGGAACTTTTTGACAAAGTCTTCGGAAAGGACGCGGTTAAAAGTGAAGAAGAGTTCATGACCAAGATCAAGGAGACCATCTCAGAAAATTATAAACGTGAAAGTGACCATTTCCTGGAACATCATATCGAGGACTATTTTATTTCGAACACCTCGATTGACCTTCCCGAACAATTCCTGAAAACGTGGTTAAAATCTTCAAGCCAGGGCCAGGTGACTGATTCGGTGCTGGAAAAAGAATTTGAAGATTATAAAAGAGGCTTAAAGTGGGACCTCGTCAAGAACAAAATCGCGGAAGATAATAAGATCACTGTGGAGGCAGACGAAGTACGCGCTAAAGCGAAAGACTTGATCATATCTCAATTTGGAGGGCAAGCATTTGCTTCACAGTTGAGTGACAAACTCGACGGTATCGCCGACAATTATCTGCAAAATGAAAATGGGCAGAATTTCATGCGATTGTACAACCAGCTTCGCGCAGAGAAGATACTGAAACTGATCCGCGAAACGATCACTGTTCAGGAGAAGAAAGTAAGTGTTGATGAGTTTAAGAAAATTGTTCAGGAACACAAGCACTAAGGTGCGAATGCCGATTTTTTACAATAAATTTTCTGGATATACGACAATGGTTTTAAGGTAACTTAAAACCATTTTTGTTTTATGAGGGTTGTAAGGTTGTATTTTAGCATCAGGATGGCTATGATTGTTCTATCGAAAGGTCATGTTCCTCCTGACTTAATTCCTTACCGTTAAAAATTGCATCGTAAATTTTAAAATATGAACTATAACAATGAATTCAGAAAGTATGCCGTGCAACACATGGGCATGAGTGGTAACACGATTGATAGCTATTCTCAAAAGATCAACGACATGACCCAATACGTTATTGAAGAACGCCCTGGGAATTTTCGTGCTATAGATGTGTTTACCCGGTTGATCTCAGATCGTATTATATTCCTTGGAATGGGAATCGACGATCAGATTGCCAACCTCATTACCGCACAATTACTTTTCCTTGAGTCATCAGATCCGAAAAAAGATATTATCATGTACATAAACAGTCCAGGAGGTTCGGTGTATGCTGGCCTAGGCATTTATGATACCATGCAATACGTTAATCCCGATGTAGCAACAATTTGTACCGGGCTGGCCGCATCGATGGGAGCTGTACTTTTGACTGCAGGTGCATCGAAAAAAAGATCAGGACTGCCCCATTCCCGTATTATGATTCACCAGCCAATGAGTGGCATGCAGGGCCAGGCTTCAGATATGGAGATATCGCTGAAACAAACGTTGGAAGTCAAGAAAGACCTTTACAACATATTGGCCAAGCACAGCGGCATGAAGTATGAAAAGATCGAAAAAGATTCAGATCGGGATTACTGGATGAGAGCGTCAGAGGCCAAAGAATACGGATTGATCGACGAAGTCCTGGATCGCAAGAAAATTTAGCCCCAAACCCCTAATTTCCGGGTCATCCCATGTGCTGAATATTCCCTATCTTTGGGAATTGTACGCGCTACGGCAACCATTTAACCTTAAAAAGTATGGCTGAAGTTACCTGTTCCTTTTGTGGCAGAAATAAGAAAGATGTCGACCTGATGATCTCAGGTATACACGCCCATATTTGCGATAAATGCGTGACGCAAGCCAACCAGATCCTCGGGGAAGAGAAAAAAAGCAAAACTGAAGCTGGATTTTCGCCGAATTTTAAGCTGATCAAGCCCGTGGAGATCAAGAAGTTCCTCGACGAATACGTGATCGGGCAGGATGAAGCGAAAAAGATCATGTCCGTGGCTGTATACAACCATTACAAGCGGTTAATGCAGCGCAAGCTCGATAATGATGTGATGATTGAAAAGTCAAACATCATCATGGCCGGCGAAACGGGAACTGGAAAAACCTACCTGGCACGTACGCTCGCAAAGCTCTTGCAGGTGCCGTTTTGTATTGCGGATGCAACCGTCTTAACCGAGGCCGGATATGTCGGCGAAGACGTTGAAAGCATTTTGACCAGACTTCTTCAGGCAGCGGATTATAACGTAGAGGCTGCTGAACGCGGCATAGTATATATCGATGAGATAGACAAGATTGCCCGTAAGTCTGACAATCCATCAATCACACGCGATGTTAGCGGTGAGGGTGTGCAGCAGGCGCTTCTAAAGTTACTTGAAGGCACTGCTGTTAATGTGCCACCGCAAGGCGGAAGAAAACATCCCGATCAGAAGATGATTACCGTGAATACCGAGAACATCCTGTTCATTTGCGGCGGTGCATTCGAAGGAATATCGCGCTTCATTGCCAACAGGTTGAACACGAGGCCCCTTGGATTTGTCGCGCCACACGAAAATGCTGCTACAGGCAACATTGATAAGGATAATCTACTGCAGTTCATCACTGCTCAGGATCTCAAAAGTTTTGGTTTAATACCCGAACTCATCGGACGTCTTCCTGTGGTCTCCTACCTGAATCCATTAGACAGAGAAGCGCTGCGCAAGATCCTTACGGAACCCAAGAATGCGCTGATGAAACAGTACAAAAAGCTCTTCGACATGGAAGAAATAGAACTCGAATTCAAAGAGGGCGCTATTGATTTCATTGTTGAGAAAGCCCTTGAGTTCAAACTTGGTGCTCGTGGCCTTCGAAGCATTTGCGAAGCCATCATAAATGATGCGATGTTCGAGTTGCCATCTGATAAGAACATCAACCATCTGGTCATAAACAGGTCCTATGCTGAAGAGAAGTTCAGCAAGTCACAATACAGCAAGCTGAAAGTAGCATAACCTATCCGTTAAGGTGGCTAACCATTAGTCTGGCTGTATTTTCAGACGCGGAACCGGTATCTAATATCTTGATTACCTGGTTGTATCCATCGAGCACATTGTCGCGGTAGCTTTTATCCGCCAAAATCATATTTAATTCGTTTGTGACGGTCTCGGCGTTCGCTTCAGACTGAATCAGTTCTTTTACTACTTCTTTTCCGGCAATGAGATTTACCAACGAGATGAATGGCACCTTGATAAGGAACTTCACCATCCAATAAGACATTGTGCTGGTCTTATAGACAACCACTTGAGGTACCCTGAAAAGTGCTGTTTCCAATGTAGCAGTGCCAGACGTTACAACTGCAGCGGAGGAATGAAGAAGCAGGTTGTACGTGTCTTCGAAGATCAACTTTACATTGCTGAGGTCGCTAATCTCCTTGTACAACGAAGGGTCGAGGTTGTTCACAGCAGCTACTCCGAACAAACGATTCGGTTCCCTTCGCGCAACGTCCGCCATCAACGGAATGATTCGTTTTAACTCTTGCTTCCGGCTACCCGGAAGTAGCGCGATGAAACTCTCCTTTGAGGGTACGTTATTTTTAGTCATGAACTGGCTATCCGCAGCGTGGGCCTTCACTGCGTCGAGCACCGGATTCCCAACATACTCAGCCTGCCAGTCAAATTTTTTGAAGAATTCTTTTTCAAATGGAAGGATAACGAAGAGACGATCGACGTAGGGTTTTAGCCACAGCGCCCGATTCTGATACCATGCCCAATATTTTGGCGGTATGTAATAGAATATCCTGAAACCACGCTTCTTTCCGAACCTGGCCATTCCAAGATTGAATCCTCCATAGTCGATGAGGATGATAACGTCTGGCTTATAGGCCAGGATATCGTCTTTACAAAGCCTTGTGTATTTCCTGATCTTGTTTACGTTTAAAAACAACTCAGCGAGACCCATAAACGCCATCTCGCGATAGTGAACTGCAAGCACAACACCTGCTTGCTCCATAAATTCACCACCGAATCCCCTTAGCTCTGCGGCAGGATCATTAACTCTGATTGCTTTTGCAAGGTTTCCTGCGTGTAGGTCACCCGATCGTTCGCCTGCAATAATGTAGTACTTCATTGAGAGAGAGTCTTATCGCAAATTACCTACTCGCCAAAATATTCCACATAATTCCTGGGCGTTTCGTAAAGACGAATCCCGTGCAATTTGCCAAACCTAGTGATGGAGGGAAGTTTTGCATCAATGATCTTCCAGATTTCCACTATCAGTATTTCACAACTCGCAAGCTTCCCCTTCATAAAGTCCACGTCTACGTTGAGATTCTTGTGATCGAGTTTTTCTGTCACTTCGTCTCTGAGAAGCGTGCTCAATTTTTTAAGGTCAACTACAAACCCCGTCTCCGGATCAGGTTTACCTTTGATAGTGACTATCAGCTCGAAATTATGACCGTGCCAGTTTTCATTGGCACATGGACCAAAAACCTCGACGTTTTTTTCCTTTGACCAGTCCGGATTGTACAGTTTATGCGCAGCGTTAAAATGCTCTTTGCGACTAACGTAGACCATTCTATTACAATTTTACAAATATATAAAGCCGTTCCTTAAATGGGCGGGTAAAGATAGAAGATGAATATAAACTTAGCGTGACTATCGGCAAGTATCGATGGCAGTTGTGGATGCTTCCTGGATGAATTCAGACCGAACTCGGCCTGGGCTCAATTTTATTTTATGATTCGTACCTCTATTCGCCGGTTTTGGCTTCTGCCTTCCTCCGCATCATTGCTGGCAATGGGCCGGTCGGGTCCATATCCTTTTGTAATAAGCCTCTTTTTGTCAATCCCATGCTCACTCAGGAATGCAAATACAGAGTTTGCACGTCGTTCTGAAAGCTGCCGGTTATAATCAGCAGCCCCGGAGTTATCGGTGTGACCGCCGATCTCCACGCGTACTGATGGATTGGCTGACAGGAAACGAATTACCTTTTCCAGTTCAGTGATGGACTTATCTTTTAGATCGTACTTGTCGACGTCAAAGAAGACGTTATTGAGAATAACTACCGAGCCTTCTTTAGCTTTTTCAAGATCGATGTTTATGATGATGGGTTTGAAGTCGGCAACTTCTGAATAGTTGAAGTTATAACTCTTGAAAAGATACGCCTCCTTATTTACATAAAGCGCGTACTCAGCACCCTGCGTTAGAACCATTAGATATTCACCCGAAACGGAATCTGATTCAACGAGTGATTCCACAATATTCTTGCGGATATTGATCAGCTCAATCTTTGCAGACAATGGTTTCTTGTCAATCTTATCTCTGATTATTCCTTTTACGTAGTTGCTGCGGTACTCGATTTGACTTTCCTCGGGGATGAGCATCTCGTAAATCTTGCTTTTTGAAAATCCGGATTCCAGTGTTTCTTCATGGGAGTAGTAGCCCTTATTGCCATCGGCGGTAATAAACAGGGAAAATTGATCCTCATTGTCGTTCATTGGAGCTCCGAGATTTTTTGGAGGGGTCCAGCTGATCGAATCCTTGTCTGTAAAGAACAAATCATAGCCTCCAAACCCAGGTAATCCGTTCGACGCAAAAAACAGCGTTCGGTTATTGGCATGAATGAAGGGGGAGATTTCGTCGAATTGAGAGTTTATTTGTTTCCCCGCATTTACCGCTTTTGTCCATTGTCCATTGTCATCGGTCGTGGAGATCCATATGTCCCTTCTGCCAAGTCCGGCTTTCCGGTCCGAAACAAAGTACAATGTTCTTCCATCGGCTGACAGAGATGGCTGCGACTCCCACTCCAGACTATTAACATTCCTTCCCAGGTTCTTGGGTGTCGTCCAGTCGTTTCCGATCTTTTTGGTTTCGTAAAGATCACAGCTGCCAATTCCATCACGGCCGGTACACGAAGTAAATATAAGCTTGCGGCCATCGGCAGAAATCGTACAGGTGCCTTCGTTAAGCCTTGTGTTGATATTTTTTGAAATTGATTCAGGCGCCATCCATCTGCCATTTTCGTCTTTCTTACTGACCACCAAATCCTCGTCGTCGTTTGGACCATTCCCCACACGTCTGGTGAAGATCAATTGCTGCTGATCTGCCGTTAATGCTGGGAAATACTGGAGTTCAAAACGATTAACGGTGTCGCTAAGCGGATGCAGCCGAAAGTTTGAAGTGTTCGTCTTATTCTTTAAAGCAAATTCAGCGCTGCGGAAGAACATCGTGGCCCTGTCGACCTTGGCCTTGTTCACTGTTTCATTATTAACAAAAGCGCTGAGCACTTTCATCGACTTTTCATATTCACCGGTTAGTAAATAGACTTCACCCATATCATACCAGAAAACCTTTTGCTTCCGGATGTCAGACGTTAGGCTCACTCCCTTCTCGTAGTATTCGATGGCTTTGCTATACTTCCTCCACGAGAAGTATGTGATCCCCAGACGATAATAAGCTTCTACGAATTTGTCATCCTTCTCGAGTGCCTGATTCAAAAGATTAATTGACTCGGAGTACTGCCCTCGCACGCGGAAATTGTCGGCTTGTGTATAAAGCTCGATCGCTTTTTTGGATTTTGTGCTCAATTCAACTTGCGCGAAAACAGACAGGCCTGCCAACAGCGTCAAAAAAAATGCAAATACAACAACCGCTCGATTCATGCTTAAAATTAAGAAATTAAAAAACGATGTTAGACAGGTCCTGTTCAGGTGATTCAAATTCCAGCATCGCATTTATAAGTTTAAACGTCTCAAAATTATAAATATCCTTCAGTCGTATCTCATCCTCCTCGATCATGTTCCTTTCCAACAGCTTCGATCTCATTGTACCTTTCAACAGCGGAGCCCATGGAGTGTACCATATTTTATCTCTCTTGAATGCAATATTGGCGAAGGAAGAATCTGTCACCATCCCACGTTTTACGATGAGAATATCATCACAGGTTTTTCTCAGTTCAAAAAGCCTGTCAATCGCCCTCCTGTCGCTATACTTGAATTCATAGGATATCCTGTCATGTTCCACAATCCGAAGGCTGCGAATCACCCTTGCCTGATACGGTACGAATTCTATTTCTTTTGAGACGTCGTCGTAAAGTATCCTGCATTTGTATGATCCATGCCTCGGAGGCTCAGCTTTTTTTAATAATTCCTCCAGGTCAAAATTGCTCTGTACCCCACACAACATTTTCAGCGAACGGTTCATTCGCTGCTCATGATAGAACAAATTGCAGTATTCACCATCCAGTAATTTTATCGACTCAATTAATAGGGACATAAACTTTATCGATTGCCTCCTGGTATTCGGATTCAGGGTTACTTTGTGTCGTAATCCCGCCTCCGCTCCGGTAAAAGTACTTCGAACCTTGCCTTTCAATGAATCGGATCATGACACCGCTATCCAAAGACTCACCATCGAAAATACCAAAGACACCGGTGTAAAAGCCACGTTTCTCCATCTCCGTTTGTCTGATGATTTCGAGCGTCCTGGATTTTGGGGCCCCACTCACGGATCCTCCGGGCAAAAGTCTCACCAGAATATTCCCCAATTCGCCAAGATATCCGCTCTCCAACTGTCCGACTATCTCCGAGCTGACCTGCAACAACGTTTTGGAGCTTGTCCTTATTTTATCAATGTACCGAAAACGTGTTACCTGAACTTCCGTTGCTATCTGACTTATGTCGTTGCGAATAAGATCTACAATGGTCACGTGCTCAGAAGTTTCTTTCAAATCGTTAAGAATCTTTTCTTCGGCCCCGTGAATTGCCGCATCGATAGTTCCTTTCATTGGAAATGAAAATATCTTGCCTCCTTTGATCTGTATGAAGGTTTCCGGCGAGAATACAAGGAAATCGTCGCCAAAAAGCAGCTTGTATTTGGCGCGGGACTGAAAAAAGATATCGCGAATCGAGCGATCCAGAACAATCTCAGTTCTGATGGTCAGATTAGTGAGGAACGAATCACCATATTCTAAGCGCCTGAATACGTCATCGAATTTTCTTTTATAGGAAATCCACGGTTCAGGTTTCTTTTCAACAATCGTTGGTCCGCCTGCACCTGGTCCCCCATCATGGTTCTTGATTCCGTTTACATCAAACATGATCTTGTCACCTGCTACTTCTGCAAGATTAAAGAGCAGGGGCTTTTCCATCTCAAAGTCTACCAGAAACAAAAAAGGGACTTTGTCACGTCCCAACCTGTTCATCTCCGTTGCAAAATCTGAAATGCTCATTTTAAGTAACCAGCCGCCTAGGGGATATTCATGTATTTATGAACCTGTAAAGATACCTGCCACTTCGGATTTGACTTCACATATTCGATAATGAAAGGAAGCACTTCCTTTTCCTTCGACCATTCGGGTTGAAGGAAAAGATGGCATTTATTATTTACTCGCGATGCAAATTCTTCGCCCCAGACGAAATCGCTTTTGTTATATACGATCACCTTTAACTCATCCGCTTTAGTTAGTACGGAGTCATCCGGTACTTTGAATTTTTTTGGCGAAAAACAAATCCAGTCCCATGTGCCGGTTATTGGATAAGCCCCGGACGTTTCCAGATGCGTGCGAAGTCCAGCTGCTTTCAAAGTGTCCGTTAAAGCCGCAAGGTCATACATAACGGGTTCGCCTCCAGTCACCACAACGATTTGCGCGCCACTGTCTTTCGCTCTACGGGCCATTTCACCAACGCTTACTAACGGATGGGCTGAAGCGTCCCATGATTCTTTGACATCACACCACACACAGCCTACATCACATCCGCCGAGACGAATAAAGTAAGCTGCAGAACCCTGATAAAAGCCTTCACCCTGAATGGTGTAAAAGTCCTCCATCAATGGCAGCGAAACGACAACGTTTTCTTTTGTTTCCACGATCGGAGTGATTAAAAAGTAGTTATCAACTACGGATGACGAAGTTCGGTGGCGCGTATCGTGTTGAGCAAAAGAGAAGCAATTGTCATCGGGCCAACACCACCAGGAACCGGTGTTATGTATGACGCCTTTGGGGCAACCCCATTGAAGTCAACATCTCCCTTGATAGCCCAGCCTTTTGGAAATTCGGGTCCTTCAACCCGGGTCGTACCGATATCAATGACTACAGCACCTTCCTTAACCATGTCAGGTGTTACGAGACCAGGTTTACCAACAGCCACGAGAAGAATGTCCGCAGCGCGGGTGTATGAGGCCAGATCCTTGGTATACCTGTGGCATATCGTAACCGTCGCGTGACCTTGTTCCGTCAACATCATACTCAACGGCGCTCCAGCAATCCTGCTCGCACCAACAACTACCGCGTGTTTACCTTCTGTTTCGATATTATACCTGCGCAAAAGTTCCATCACTCCAAACGGGGTCGCCGGCATCAACAAAGGATTCTTTGACATGATGCTTCCGAAATTGTGATTAGTAAAACCGTCGACGTCTTTGTCCGAACGAATCTTCTCTGTGATATGCTCTACGGAAATGTGACCAGGTAATGGAAGCTGAACGATAAAACCATCGACATCGTCATCGTTATTCACATGATCGATATGTTTCATCAGACGCTCTTCACTGATAGTATCAGCAAAACGCATCATGGTATAGTGAAACCCGACCGCCTTGCATGCCTTCACTTTATTGTCAACGTAAGTCTGACTTGCTCCATCATCGCCGATCAGGATAATTGCCAGATGCGGGATCTTCTTGCCCTGCTGTTTGCGTTGAGATACCCGGGCAGCAATTTCATTCTTGATGTCGGACGAGACTTTCTTTCCGTCGATCAGCGTGTACGTTGTTTGTATTTCCATCATTCCTGAATCCGATTTTGGCATGTTCATAATCGCAGACCAGTCAATTATCAGGTTGCCTTTTATTCTATTTTTAAAACCGCCATAAATGCTTCCTGCGGTATCTCCACATTTCCCACCTGCCGCATTCGCTTCTTACCTTTTTTCTGCTTTTCCAGCAGCTTGCGTTTACGTGAAATATCACCACCATAACATTTTGCGATAACGTTTTTACGAATCGCGCTTATGTTTTCCCGGGAAACGATCTTTTGACCGATAGCTGCTTGAATAGCTATCTCAAACATTTGACGCGGGATCAATTCCTTAAGTTTTTCGCAGAGTTTCCGTCCCCAATCTTGAGCCTTGCCTCGATGAACGATAGCACTCAACGCATCGACCTTTTCACCATTAAGCATAATGTCAAGCTTAACCATGTCAGATTCACGGAATCCGATCAGGTGGTAGTCCAACGAAGCATAACCTCGCGACAAAGACTTCAGCTTGTCAAAGAAATCAAACACGATCTCAGACAAAGGCATCTCAAAAGACAGCTCAACACGGTCAGTAGTAAGATAGTGTTGATTCTTTATGGTACCCCGCTTGTCCATGCACAGACTGATAATGGGACCGATGTATTCCGACTTGCTAATGATTTGCGCTTTTATGTAGGGTTCTTCAATGCGTTGAATCCTTGTCGGATCCGGCATCTCTGACGGAGCATTGATAAACTGATGTGAGTCGTCTGTTAAGAACGCCTGGAATTGAACTGATGGAACTGTTGTAATAACAGTCATGTTAAACTCGCGCTCCAATCGTTCCTGGATGATTTCCATGTGAAGCATTCCAAGGAACCCGCATCGAAAACCAAATCCAAGAGCAGCGGAAGTTTCCAACTCCCAAACTAACGATGCATCATTGAGCTGAAGCTTTTCCATGGATGCCCGAAGTTCTTCAAACTCCGTAGTCTCTACAGGATAGATCCCTGCAAAGACCATTGGCTTGACTTGTTCATAACCCCTCAACTGTTCACCGGGGTTAATTGCATTGGTGATCGTATCACCAACATGAACTTCTCGCGCCACCTTTATGCCGGAGATTAAATATCCTACGTTACCAGCGCTTATCTCATTGCGTGGTTGTTTGTCCAGTTTCAATATTCCGATCTCATCAACGCCGTATTCGTTGCCTGTTCCGATGAACTTGATCTTCTCTCCCTTTTTAATCGTTCCGTTGAATACGCGGAAGTATATTTCAATACCCCTGAAGGAATTGAAAACCGAATCGAAGATCATAGCCTGGAGAGGCGCTTTCGGATCTCCTTTCGGAGGTTTTATCCTGCTAACCACAGCGCGAAGAATCTCCTCGATACCAATACCCTCCTTTGCGCTTGCACGGATCACATCTTCACGTTTACATCCAACCAGCTCCACAATTTCATCCGTAACATCCTCCGGCATCGCATGCGGCAGATCGATCTTGTTCATAACAGGAATGATCTGCAGGTCATGTTCCAGTGCCAGGTAAAGGTTCGATATAGTCTGCGCTTCAATTCCCTGGCTGGCATCCACAATAAGCAGAGCACCTTCGCAGGCGGCAATTGACCTGGACACTTCGTAGGAAAAGTCAACGTGCCCTGGAGTGTCGATGAGGTTAAGGACATAAATCTTACCATCTAGATTGTAATTCATCTGGATGGCATGTGACTTTATAGTGATCCCCTTTTCCTTCTCAAGGTCCATGTTGTCCAGAACCTGGGCCTCCATCTGACGTGAGTTTAGCGTACCAGTAAATTCCAGCAGTCGGTCTGCCAGGGTACTTTTGCCGTGGTCAATGTGGGCTATTATGCAAAAATTGCGGATGTTTTCCATGCACTCTCCTCTAAGTCAATAAGATAACAAAAAATTCCCGGCGGTTGTCAGCTGCGCTTTTACGCCCAAACGGGCAATTTTAAGACTGCAAAAGTATACATTCCGCAAGGAATATTTCAGGGATTTGGCCCAGACGCAGCAATAAATCCAATGAGCGTAAATCTCGGGGCGGGACGGAAAATCAAAGGGAACTAAAAAAGAAACGCCGCCGGAAATTTGTCCAGGCGGCGTAGTAATCCCTTCAAAATTTTATCACTGTTTGTATATGACTCCTTCCTTCATTACAAAGCTCACGGTTTCCATCGTCTTGATGTTCCTCAAAGGATTTTCGTCGGTAGCAACGATATCAGCCAGCAGCCCGGGTGCGATTGCGCCAATCTTGTCAGACATTCCCAGAATACCCGCATTGGTGACAGTTGCTGCTCTGATGGCTTCCATTGCCGGCATGCCAGCTTCAACCATGTATGTGAACTCTTTTCCATTATCGCCGTGATAGAATACACCTGCGTCTGTGCCGAACGCGATCTTAACGCCTCGCTTATACGCTTTGCCAAAAGTTGCCTGGATCTGCGGCCCAATCTCCAGAGCCTTTGGTGTTACCAATGGGTGATAATACCCTGGTACCTTCGCCTGTTCGGCAACAAATCTTCCCGCGGATATTGTCGGAACATAAAACGTTCCCTTCTGAACCATTAGATCCATTACCTCTTCCGTCATTTTTGTGCCGTGTTCTATTGTGGTTATCCCTGCAATCACAGCGCGTTTCATTCCTTCTGCACCGTGCGCATGAGCAGCAGTATGCATACCGTAGTCTTTTGCAGTCTCAACGATAGCCTTCAGTTCCTCATCGGTGAATTGCGGACCAGATCCATCCTTCGCGAGACTCAACACACCTCCTGTCGCGGTGATCTTGATCATGTCGGATCCATCTTTGTAGCGCTGTCTCACGGCTTGCCTCGCCTCTTCCGCAGAATTTATGACACCTTCTTTTGGCCCCGGATCACCCATAAGATCTTTACGGAAACTGTTAGTCGGATCTGCGTGTCCACCTGTGGTGGCGATACTCTTTCCCGCTGTGAATATCCTTGGACCCACAACAAGTCCCTGGTTAATAGCATTTCGCAATGAAATGTTTACACCTGAGCCACCAAGGTCACGCACGGTTGTAAATCCAGCCATCAAAGTCTTTTTTGCATAGACTGTTGATTTGAATGCGACATCCGCGTCGTTCAACGTAAATCGTTGAAGTGCCTGATCTTTATTCGTTTCTCCTTCAAGGTGCACATGCATATCGATGAGGCCCGGCATCACCGTTTTTTTTGTAAGATCGATCAGCCGATCGCCATTGCCCGGTTTAGTATAACCTTTTTCAACGGCGGTAATTTTATTTCCTTCAATTACAATTGTCATTTGCGGCTGCGCCTCGTTGCTCTTTCCATCTATCAGCGTACCACAATGCACAATCGTTTTTTGTGCCTGGACGCAATGGAAGCAAAGGGCCACCAGGCAGGTCAGGTAGAATTTATTCATAAAGTTTAGGTTAAGTGTTCGCGGAAAATTAAGCAACAATTTGCTCAACGCTTGAGATAATTTTGGACCAGTTTTTTCAATTCAGCCACCTCTTCTTCGGTCATTGCCACTGCCTTGACGTGAAGGAGTAATTCGAACATTACCTGTTGATCGTATCCGAGGGTGGCGGCGATCTTGGAGCAGAACATGATTTCCTCGCGGTACATTCGTTCGTCGATCTTCATGAGCTGAACGAGACTAAAAAGATAATCAAATTTGTGATCGTCGTCGAGATCTTCCGGGATGATCAGGTTATGTCGTTGATCAAAGAGAGGGACCACCTGGTCAGGGTAGAAATTATTTGCCCGCCCAATGTTGATAATATAATTCCGCTCGCGGGGAGCCACCGTACCATCAATTTGAGCGAGGCTTATGAGCAATTTCATCTGATTGAGAGCGGGCATACTTCTTGAATTGTTGTTTAGGTAAGTGTAAGGCTGGCGCAATTCATGGAGCTATCGAATTCCAACCTAACAACTTAATGACAAATAACCAATAACTTTATATCTGATGAATTTTCTGGCTCATATTTATTTATCCGGCACTAACCCTAAAACAATGGTCGGAAATTTTATTGGCGACTTTGTTAAGGGACGCAATGTCGTCGAACAATTTGAGCCCGAAATCGCGAGAGGGATTGAGCTTCATCGATCAATCGATGAATTCACCGACCATCATCCGGTCGTTCAAATCAGCAAGGTCAGACTACGTCCCAAGTACCGGCATTATGCAGCAGTGATCGTGGACATTTTCTATGACCATCTATTATCCAGGTTCTGGAGCGAATACCACGACGAATCGATTGAAAATTTTTCGACGGCGGTGTACAAAATCCTTCAGGAACATTCGAATGTTTTACCCCTACCCGTAAAAAATTTATTGCCGTACATGATCAAAGACAATTGGTTACTGAACTACGGAACATTTACAGGCATCGAAAGGGCCCTTATAGGCATGTCGCGGCGTGCTACTCATAACTCACGGATGGACGAATCCATACACGACCTGCGTGAAAATTATGAAGCGTTTAAGTCCGAGTTTGAATTATTTTTTCCTGATTTAAAAAATCATTCACAGCAGTTCCTGAAGGACAACACGCCAAATTCTTAATGATGTCCTTCTTACCAATCCCCGTAGCGAAACTAATGATGTAACTCCGCCATTTGTGGCGGAGATTGCAGACAAAATAGATCTCGGGCTTTAGCCCTGAAGCACACTTTCAAATAACACACTGTTGACATGCGATATCATTACGTTTATATTATTACTTTCACGCCTGATTTTTTATTATGCAAAACGACCCTGAGCTAAGCGGCAAATACCTTGGTACAATCTCGGAGGACTTTGTAAAAGTTGCGGACACGTTAAAGGAGGCATCTTATCAGATCCGCAAGGCGGGATTCGAGTTTCCTGTATTCCCAATTTGTAAGGAAGTACAACCTATTGGCCAGTTATTGTTGAAGCGCCATGTACATTCAACAACGTGGAATTATTATGCGTCTTTTCTTGACGAGTTCCTCCAACGCGAGCTTATCGCAGCTAACGGAATTCAAGACTTCAAGGACGCATATAAAGATCCGGATGAATTTTGTTGTCTTTTTGTGATTGATCTACAGTTCACAAATTTTGTCTTCATTCCCTTTCCTGTGGACTAGAGGGGGAGATAAGGAGATAAGGAAATAGGGAAATAAGGGTGAACAAACTGCATGCGCGGATAACGGTTAACGGATAACGGATAACGGTCCTCACGGCTTGAAATGATCCCATCCTTGTGCTTTGAGAGGTATCATGCTGCCTTCCTTTGTTATCAGCACGTTTTGATCTTTGCGGTCGTGGACGTATCCAATAAGATGTATGTCCGGGTGATTATTGATTTTCTCCTGGTCGTCCTTACTAACTGTAAAGAGCAATTCGTAATCCTCGCCGCCATTCAATGCGCACGTCAGCGGATCGAGGTTGAATTCAACGGCTGTTTCAAAAGCTACATTATCAATTGGAATTTTATCATCATAGATCCTTACACCGACCCCTGAATTCTTCGCAATATGAAACAACTCCGATGCGAGGCCATCCGACACATCAATCATAGATGATGGTTTCACCCCTGCGTCGCGCAAATCAAAAACTATATCTGTGCGTGCTTCCGGCCTCAACTGCCGGGCTACCAGATATTCGTACTTTTCAATATTAGGTTGCATCTCTGGGTTGGTTAGGTACACTTGCTTCTCGCGCTCAAGTACCTGCAGGCCCATAAAGGCTGCCCCGAGATCCCCGGTAACGCAAATGATATCATTTACTTTTGCGCCACTCCTATACGCGGTATTTTCTTTTTTCACCCGCCCCAGAGCGGTGATTGATATGATTAACCCCGACACAGACGATGTTGTATCTCCTCCCACAAGGTCGACCTTGTAGTTATCGCAGGCTGACCTTATCCCCGCGTACAAAGCATCGACAGCCTCTATTGAAAAGCGATTGCTCAAAGCAAGGCTTACGGTTATCTGTTCAGCAACTCCATTCATCGCGGCGATGTCAGAAACGTTGACAGCAACGGCTTTATAACCAAGATGCTGGATCGGCGTATATGCCAGGTCGAAATGGATACCTTCTACAAGCATGTCGGTTGAAACCAGAAGGCAATCATCACCTGCGGAGATGACGGCCGCATCGTCACCTATGCCTTTAATTGAATTCGGATTATTCGGACTGAAGTTTTCGCTGATGTGGTCGATAAGACCAAATTCTCCCATCTGACTGATTTCTGATCTATTTTCGCTCATAGCCATAATTGAAAGCTGGTGGTTTCTGTCCGGCGTTGGAAGATGCCATTCATCCTGCAAAAGTAAGATTATAGGCGAATATGCCAGAATAGTGTCTTATATTCGATGTAACTATGCGCCAGCTAAGGTTATTGCTATGAAAAAACTCGTTGGTCTTTTAGTACTGGTTATGTTTGTTCTAAGCTCGTGTGGTCCTAAGCCATATTATAAGACGGCGAAAGGCAAGAAAAAGCAAAAGTATTATAATGACATTCAGTTCGGCGGCAAGAGCGCTAGCGAGATGAAAAGGCCGAAGTAGCCTCTTGACACAACTCGATTAAAACCCCCACTGTTGATTTAGGGTGCAGGAAACAAATCATTTTGTTATCTGCACCCTTTTTTGGCTCCTCATTAATTACTTCAAATCCCTGCTCTCTGTATTGGTCGATGCTTTTACGCATATTCTGAACCTCAAACGCAAGATGATGAATGCCTTCTCCCCGTTTTTCAATGAACTTCGCTATGGGTGAATCCTCACGGGTTGCCTCGAGCAGTTCAATTTTTATGCCCCCAAGTTCAAAAAAGGACGTTCGTACCCCCTCCGATTCCACTTCCTCTATTTTATAATGTGCCCGCCCCAGGAGCTGCGCAAACGTTGAATTGGCTTTATCTATATTTTTAACGGCAATTCCGATATGTTCAAGTTTTTCCATAATTGTTAACTTTGCATCCAAAGAAGAAACTTTTTGACTAAATCGAAAGTTTAGCCATTGAAACTTTAGCATCATGATTGAAACCCTTAGCGAAATGCATGTCGAGGCAGCTCGGATACAGCAGGAAATCAAAGATTATTTGGGGCTGCGAACATCCGACCTTGTTTTCGAGTACTCAACCGTTGACGGAAAGGTGAAACTGGATTTGATCACCATAAATCCACGTCACAATCAGGCTTTTTTGTTTCACAACGAAACCGGCGCCGACAAGGTAGATGCTCTACGCAAGATGCTCGCATATGTTCAAAACTATAAGGAGAAGGAAAACTCCTATACGATCCAATGGGTAGCAAAGGGCGATACTGAACTTCATACTTCTTATTTTAAGGCCAGCAATATTTTGAACGCTCTGCAGAAGTTGTACTACGGCAGGGATATGAACACAATTACGGTGTTTAGTGTGGTGCTGAATCCGATTTCGTGAGCGTTAGGGTATGAGGGAGTGTGTGAGAGTGAGTGTGGAACGCCGAATATCCAATGTCCCCCGATAATTATCGGGGCGAATGTCGAATCGAAGGGCGGATAACGATTAACCGAATATGATAAGCGTAACAGATAAGGCGAAAGAAAGAATCATTTCTCTCAGAAGAGAGGAAGGCAAAGTCGAGAACAATAACGTTAGGGTTATGGTTAAAGGCGGCGGCTGCTCGGGCCTCATGTATGATCTTAACTTTGACGATGAGATAAAACCTGCTGACCAGGTGTTTGAAGATAAGGGTATCAAGATCCTTGTCGACAAAAAGAGTTTACTCTATCTACTGGGAACAACTCTCGATTTCTCGGATGGACTTAACGGTAAGGGCTTCCAATTTATTAACCCTAACGCCACCCGCACTTGCGGATGCGGAGAAAGTTTTGCCGTCTAGCTCCTGTAAAGAATCCAATAAATTTCATACGAGGAATTTGTAGAACGGTCATAGGACCGCGATACATTTTAGCTCTATAGCTATAGGTGTAGGTAATGCATTGACTTCAACCGTAGTGCGGCAAGGCTGATTGTCTTTAAAATACTCCGCGTAAATCCTGTTGAAGGTCTGAAAGTCCTTTTTCATGTTTGTGAGAAAAACGGTAACATCCACTAGGTTTTCCCATTTGCTGCCTGCCGCCTCAAGAATGTATCTGACATTTTGAAAAACAGCGTGGCATTGCTCCTCTATGTCATAGCTTACGACGTTGCCTGCGTCATCCAACGTGACCCCCGGAATATCTTTTGAATCCCTTTTTCGTGGTCCTACGCCTGATAGAAACAACAAGTTGCCGACCTTCCTTGCGTGTGGATAAGCACCGACAGGTTTAGGGGCATCGTTAGAATTTATTTGCTCCATATTATTCAACTCCGAATGTAAGGGACGTCCAGTAACTTTGCCATTCAGCCCCAGCCTCTTTCGATGGAACCATCTTCACGACGCTAACCATCCATGGGCCAGGATTGCTGATATGCGTCTCGATTACGCCATTCTTTTCCGTATAAATGTTCTGTATGGTTGTCCGGTTCTGAAACCTGTTCCACACTCTTACCTTCACCCCAAATGCCGGCTTGCCGTCAGACAATATCTTAAACTTCACTGCGTCTCCTTTCTTCAATTGATAAGGGTTAATTTCAGGAATGATCTCGATAGGAAAGCCAAGTACCTTTTTGTAAGTATCATCCCGCTTATTGCCAGACTGAAGCAAAAGCTTTGAATAGCGCCGGTAAAATTCCTTTGCAGGCTTGTTCAATGAATTGGTCTTTTTTCGTTGCTCGAAGGCCTCATCAAGTCCGTCTTCTTTTAAATAGTCATTGAATTTTTCGGCATCTAACTCGGAAAATGAATTGTTGCTTTCAAGTGAAAGCAAATGTGTTCCCTCCTCCTGCAAGGTAAGGCTCAGATTATTTTTGGGATCGACCAGTACGCTGTCCACCAAACTCTTCACATCGTTCCCATGATGTAGGTCGAGCTTTTCGACTTTGTGTTGTTTTAACCTCCACGGCTCGCCAATAAAGTTTTCGCCGACCACGAATCGCACTTCAGTGTGTTCGCCGGGATGTAAAAAGAATTTCACAGGCTGCATCCAGAATTCGTGTGCCTGTACTAGCGTGATCAGAACCGTCAAGAACGCCACTATCGAAATCTTTCTAACCATATGAATCAAGCGACACAAATAAAGTTAACTTATCAAGAGTTCATTATTTCCTCGAGTTCCTCGACTTCTTCCGGAATATTCTTCATGAGATCGTAAACGCCATTCTTTTCGATCATGACGTTATTTTCGATCCTAATGCCAAGCCCTTCTTCGCGGATATAAATCCCGGGCTCAACTGTCCATACCTGGCCGACCTTCATCTTATGGTACATGTTTCCCACGTCGTGAACATCTAGACCTAGCTGGTGACCTGTGCCATGCATGAAGTACTTTTGAAACAAGGGCTTGCTCTTGTCCTGGTTCTTCACGTCTTTTTTATCGAAAAGTTTGAGACCAATCAGTTCACTTTCAACTATTTTTTGGATCTCTTTGTGATAGTCGTAATACCTCTCTCCCGGCTTAAGGAGTTTTGTAGCCTGACGTTTCACTCTCAGTACGGCATTGTAAACGTCTTTCTGCCTTTTGGAAAACTTACCGTTTACAGGAATTGTCCGTGTAAGATCAGCATTGTAATTCGCGTACTCGGCACCGACATCCAACAGCAGAATATCGCTATCCTTGCACTGCTTTTCATTTGCAATGTAATGCAGCACACATGAGTCAGCACCCGAGGCGATTATCGGTTCATAAGCAAAACCCCTTGAACAGCTTTTAAGGAATTCATGGGCGAACTCCGCTTCGATCTCGTATTCCATTACGCCTGGCTTCACAAATTTTAAAACCCTTCGAAAAGCCGATTCCGTGATATCACATGCACGCTGCAGCAAGTCAATCTCGATCTTTGATTTAACGGAGCGAAGGTCGTGCATAATCGGAGCAAGACGCTCGTACTTATGCAATGGGAAGTTCGCCATACAGGATTTCACAAACCGCATCTCACGAGTTTCAACCATGACGTCGGCACGGTAGTGGTCATTGGTGTTCAGGTAAACATGCTCGACATCACCCATTACCATTGCAGTCTTGAACAACGTATTAAATTCCGTCGTCCATAGTATCGTCTCAATGCCCGTTGCTTCTCTCGCTTCTTCCTTAGTGAGCTTGTGACCTTCCCACGTTGCAATGCGCTCGTTTGTTTCGCGAAGGAATAGAACTTCTCTGAATTTTTTGTCCGGAAAATCGGGACACAATAATAAGATCGTCTCTTCCTGATCTACACCAGTGAGATAGAACAAGTCGCTGTTCTGACGAAAACGCATCGTTCCATCGGAGTTGCTGGGCATGACGTCATTAGAGTTAACTACAACGACAGGATTTGACTTCAGATTCTTCAACAGCCTTTTGCGATTTGTAATGAAGAGTTCTTTATTGATGTTTTTGTATCTCATGTTGAATACCTATTTTCAGAGGTGCTAATTTAAGTCAAAACTCTATGAAGCCAATCGCTTGTTTATCGAACTCAATCCTATTTGTTATGATCTCTGCTAGTTTGGCGTACGGTCAGTGGAAATACGAACCAACGCCCGAAAATGTGAAAATGCGCGAATGGTTCCAGGATGCAAAATTCGGTCTCTTTATACACTGGGGAGTATATAGCGTGTTAGGTGACGGCGAGTGGGTTATGAATCAACAAGAGATCCCCTTAAAGACTTATGAGAAGTTGCCGGCATTTTTCAATCCCACCGATTTCGATGCAAAGGCATGGGTGCAAATGGTTAAGGATGCGGGGATGAAGTACATTACTATCACAAGCAAACATCACGATGGATTCGCGATGTGGGATAGCAAAGTATCAGACTATAACATTGTCAAGCGCACTCCCTATGGCAAAGACGTTTTGAAAATGCTTGCCGATGAATGCCACAAGCAGGGCATCAAACTGTTTTTCTATCATTCCCAGCTCGACTGGCATCATCCAGACTATTTTCCGCGTGGTAATACAGGCGGTAGTTACACCGGCAGACCCGAGACCGGTGATTTCAACAAGTATCTTGATTATATGGACGCACAGCTCTCCGAATTGCTGACGAACTATGGGGACATCGCAGGCATATGGTTTGATGGTATGTGGGACAAAAAAGACGCTGCCTGGCGTTTGGAAAAAACGTATAAGCTTATTCATCAATTGAAGCCGGCGGCATTGGTTGGAAGCAATCATCACAGAGCACCCTACGAAGGCGAAGATTTTCAAATGTTTGAGAAAGACCTGCCAGGTCACAATACAACCGGATTTTCTTCGGAACAGGTAGTCGGAGCGTTGCCAAAAGAGACCTGCGAGACAATAAATAACTCGTGGGGATTCCATCTAAAGGACGACCACCACAAGGATAAGAAGGTACTCGTTCAGTACCTGGTAAAAGCCGCAGGGTATGGTGCAAACTTCTTGCTTAACGTCGGCCCTATGCCCAATGGAAAGATCCAGCCGGAACATATTGCTTCCTTAAAGAGCGTGGGTGAATGGCTGACTGCCAACGGAGAAACGGTCTATGGTACCAGGGGTGGCCCACTTACGGCCAGAGATTGGGGTGTGACGACGCAGAAAGGCGATAAAGTATATGTACACATTTTGAATTGGTTCGACGAATCATTAACAATCCCTTCGTGGGGAAAGAAAATAAAATCCGCTAAACTTTTCAGTGACAAATCCACCGTGAAGTTCATCGAGAACGAATACGGCATCACGATCAAAGTTCCAAAATCAAAAATGGATGAACTTGACACGATCGTTGAACTGGAAATCAAATAATTGGCTAGGCGAACTATTCTGTAGGGAATTCTTTCATTTCCATTACTTCTTCAAGCTGCGCAAGGTGGCGGTTAGCATGAGCCGGTATCATCACGAGCCACTGATAGGCCGTGAGTTCTCCAAATAATGGATGAGAGGCAATATGGTTCTTCAGCGGGTCTTTCGTGTTCTTGACATAGACAATTGTTTTTTCACGTTCAATCTTGAATGCCGCTATCAGATCCTTTTTTGTAGCATAACGATTAGTTGGGACAAGCACTTCCGGAGCCCGCGATTTTTGCGTTCGATCCTTAAGTCGCTCGATCATCGAGTTTTCTTTGCCAACAAGACTGTTAGCCTTCGAATTGTCGGCAGCCGACTTAAGAGAATTCTGAGCAACAGAAAGTAATAACCCGTCTGAAAGCGTGATATGTTCCGAAATCTCGGCTACGGACCACTGGCCTGCCGCTGGTTTATATTTCCATTGCGTTTCACTGATCTTGTCAATGTCCGCAAGGAATTTTTCGCCGTTTTCCTCAAGCATCCCAATGACGAATTCTCTCTCCTCCTGCGTAAGCTGCTGACAGGATGCGGACAGCGCAAAAAGAAGATACGCCAGAACGAACAGGCCATTTCTCATAAGAAGTTCCAGAAAGTTGACTATGCTTCGCGGTCCATCGGTGCATTTACTTCATCCGTAGTCACCCAGTTGAGCAGCACGAATGTTACCAACAGGCCAGAGAAAAATCCCTCAAGCACCACGATAAAAGCTGACATGTACGGATTGAGATATCGTCCCATCGGCTCATTGTCGATGATAGATTGCATCATGTCCGCATCAAGCTGCATATAAATAAAGAGAAACACTCCAAAGACCAGGGAAGCAATACCACCGGTAGCGACCCCCATGATCAAACCGCGAAAATAATTGAGGTGGTCCGTATGAGTAAGCTTGAATTTTTTCAATGCCATGTAAATACCAACGCTGAGAATAACAAGGTTCAAAAGGCGGAGCTCCACATGGTGTCCTAAGTCTATCATTTTCATAATGACAAAATAGACGATCAATACTCCGGCTATCCTCAGGCCATAACTCTCCGGTATGCGGTTTGGGTCAGAAAAAAAGCTCATGTCTTGAAGGTTTTGGTGTATCCTAATTTACATTTTTCGGATCATTTCCAACGTTTTCGGAGCTATTAATTTGCTAAATTAGATCATCAAATCACCGATATGAAAACGCTAAAAATCATCGGAATGGTTGTTTTCGCGATAGTCGTTATACTGACGATTGTGATAGTCATGCAACCCGAGAAAGCGCACATTGAGAAATCTATTGTCATCAACGCGCCTGCAGCATCCATCTTTCCCGAGGTGAGTAATTACAAAAATTTCAATGTGTGGTCAGGCTGGACCAAGATGGATCCCAAGGTCAGCGAGACATTTGACCGAACACGGGCCAACGTCAGTTCGAAAATGGTGTGGGAGGGTTCCGAAACGGGTCCAAGATTACAAAGGATCGAAGAGATCGAAGAAAACAAACGAGTAAAATGCGCAATGACATTTGCTGGTTACGATGGCATATTTTACAGCGAGTTTAGGCTGACGCCTGAAGGAAATGGAACGCGTGTAACCTGGACGTATGATGGCGAGAATACTGGATTGAAAGGCAAAGCAATCTGGGTATTTGCAGGGGGGATGCTCGCGAGCCACTACTCGCACGGCCTTAAGGATCTGAAAAAATTGGTCGAGGATAAAATTGACCCCTGACGTTCGTTTTCGTTTCTTTCTTTGAGCTCAAAGCTTATTTTTAAGACGCGAAAAGAAGAAAAAAAATGACCATAGCTGAATTCAGAGATTCTTTAAAACAATCATCGCCACCTTCTCAATTGAGCAACCTTCTCCTTGCTTTATGGTTCGACGCCAAGGGTGATTGGGACGCCGCGCACAACGTAGCGCAGGACATCCACTCCAAAGAAGGCTCATGGATCCATGCCTATCTACACAGGAAGGAAGGCGACTTGGGAAATGCATCCTATTGGTACCACCGGGCAAGTCAACCTATAAGCAATAAGAGTGTAAGGGAAGAATGGGAGGAGATAGCACAGTCAATACTTGCTTAATTATCGGTTTCGTGTTCCCTTGTCCTTATCAGGTTATTACGCATTAATTGAAGCTCCAATCTTCGTTCTGTTAGCTCGTCCTCCGTGGGTGTATAATTGATCAATGATCTCAGATCCGGTTGGCCTGCATCAACCCATGCGCTATACCAAAAATCACCTGTCAATTTGATTGACGCACGCATTCTTCTTTCCACCATGCCATCCAACAATTCAAAATACGCTGCTGAATATGGACGAGAATAAACTCTTACAGTCTGCCTGCCTTTAGTCTCGAAGGAATATTTTCTGCTGCCCATCCTTTCGGATAACTTCTTTTCTTCACGCAGTACCGAATCAACCGCTTCGTGTGAAGTTTTCACCGCTGCCCAAATTGCTTGTTGCGGATTCGCGATGTAACTAGCTCTCCCTACAAAAAAATCAAAATCATTGGAGAACATTTCAGGGAGCCGTGATTCCCAAAAAGCATGAATACCTTCTTGTCCCGTCAATTGGCCGTTGTAGTTCTCCGTGGTATGCAAAGGGACGTGCGCATCGCCGATATAGTGACCTATCTCTGCGGAAATCCGAAGAATACGTTTCGGATCCCGTAAGAAATATGCATCCCTCAAAGAATAATACATTTTGTTGACGTGCCAGGGTACAATTCCGTAGGCTTTTAGTGTATCCTCAGAATATTTGTTTACGGCTTCATCCCAGTATCGTGGCATGAAAGAAATGGCGCTGTCGCCGTAATGATCGAGATCTATATAATGCCTGGGGGCTTCGTCTACGGACGAAAAACGTCTTCTATCGGGGTTCACGGCCGCTTCTGTGATATAATTGATGTTTGATTTATAAAATCCGATCATTTCGGGCGGTAAAGTGAATACAGCGAGGCGGTTAATTCGCTGATGCCCGAAAAAACCCCAGTTTTGAAAGAGGAAAAGAAATAGAATTCCGAAAATGACGGGAACGGGCCTGATCATGACACAACAATCTTTGATTGACCAACGGATCGATGTCTTGAATTTAACAAATGGGTCGACAAGCCGTAAGCCGTTGAGATTTTGATCAGGAAAATGTTTGTGAATGCGAAAAAACTGACAAAATCCTTCAAAAAGTGACGGATTCCGCCTTTTTGAGCCGGGCCATCCGGAAAATCCGCGGGCCATATTTTTGCAAATCACCCAAATCCGCTTACCTTTGCACTCCTATTTTAGAAAAAGATATGGCAAACCATAAGTCAGCAGAAAAGAGAATACGGGCAAATGACGCCAAGCGTGTAAGGAACAAATATCAGCACAAGACGACCCGCACGGCTATTAAGAAACTGAGAAGTGCTACAGTAAAAAATGAAGCAGTCACCCTTCTGAAGGAGGTTTCTTCAATGATCGACAAACTTGCCAAGAAAAATGTCATTCATTGGAAAAAAGCCGCTAATCAGAAGTCAAAGCTGACCAAGCACGTGAACAAGCTCGCTTAGTAAGATACTTTACTACAACCAGATTTTTGATACTACCCTGTCCATAAAAGGCAGGGTTTATTTTTTTATACCGAAGCGGAAGTTTCCCCAAAATCTCCATTGAATCGTTTATTTTCGGAATCTAAACCCGTTAGCTTTTATGATAACAAAGAGCGAAAGCCTCAACATTAAGAGTTGGGCCCCGGAGGATCGTCCGCGCGAAAAACTTATTATGAAGGGGAAATCCGCCCTGTCCGAGGCCGAACTGCTGGCAATCCTCTTGGGCTCCGGTACCAGAAAAATGAGCGCCGTGGAAATTGGCAAACGAGTGCTTCTGCACGCAGACAACAATCTTCACCAACTTGCTTCGTTGACCACAAAACAATTAATGAACGTTAAAGGTATTGGAGAAGCCAAGGCGATCACCATTGTCGCGGCACTTGAACTTGGGCGACGAAGAAAAGAGACTGGAGCTGAGGAGCGGCCAAAGATTGGAGGATCAAACGATGCTTTTCACCTGTTAAGAGCAGATTTTCAGGACATTCCGTACGAAGCATTCTGGATTATCCTGCTAAACAGAGCAAATCGTGTTATAAAGAAATACCAGGTTAGCCAAGGCGGGGTAACGGGTACGGTAGCCGATCCAAAAATAATATTTAAGGCGGCTCTGGAGGAGCTTTCAAGTGGTATTATACTGGCCCACAATCACCCGTCTGGCAATCTTACAGCAAGCCAGGCTGACATTGATCTTACCAAAAAACTGGTAGCTGGTGGTCGGCTTCTGGAAATACAAGTTCTTGATCATCTTATTATCGCAGGACAGAAATATTTTAGCTTTGCAGATGAAGGGCTGATTTAAAATGAAACAATCAATCGGTCGTTGTTCAACAAATGAAGATAAGGCATCCATTCATATTGGGACTTTTGGTTGTAATTGTGCCTCTGCTGGTGGCTCAAGTGATGACACGCGAGCAACCACAAGAACTTCCCGTTAAAAAAGTCGCTGCACCTCCGAAGTTTCCAATAAATCCTTTCCTCAAAGAACTATTAAAAGAATACGAAGACGAGATCTTAAAATTATCTAACGAGTCACATACACCGGGTGCTGCTATTGCTGTAGTACACGATTCCACTATTGTCTATATCAGGGGATTCGTGTACTACA
>Ga0193738_1000280_pt1 | contig 31866 bp, 47 predicted proteins | sample L2a1metaG_FD_144927 | JGI IMG/M metagenome (GOLD analysis project Ga0193738, IMG submission 144927) | Soil microbial communities from a riparian zone of the East river system, Colorado, United States - L2a1 | ecosystem: Environmental > Terrestrial > Soil > Riparian zone | place: USA: East River... | reverse complement strand
CAGGCGGGAACAAAACAAGTATGCAGATGAATTGAGCAAAGCAGAACTGATCAACCACAATGTGACTTTCAAAATTCAACCTTTAACATTAAACCCAAATCAATGAACAAGTCTTCAGCATTAAAACAGCTTGACACAATTGTTGGAAAGCTTATGAAACTAAACTACAATATTGAGGGAAGCCCTTTGAACGAAGCAATAAAAGAAGTTGCACATGTTCGGGAAAAGCTTTTTGATACCGGATTTAAAATGAAAAAAACAAAATCAAGATGACAGCAACACAACGCCTTCTTGCTTTCCTGATCAAGCTTGAAGTTGCAACCCCGCAAGATTACCGGGTAAAAATTCCGATCATAACGGAATACTTTTCAATCATGCTTCGACCTTTAAAAGTTCCTGATGACCTTGGTAATAAGGTTGAACAGTTTGTTGAAGACTTAATTAGTTGGGAAAATGGCAACCAACATGCAAGCCTTGAAGAAACCATTGATGAAAAGTACATGATTTATACAAGGCCGGCTTTTGATGCCCTTCCTGATATCAATGTAAAGACGGAAGCAAAAATTGTTCAACACCCTGACAAAGAATATTCACGTATTCACCGGGAAACAACACATGCCGGCGGGGTTATTGAAAGGGAAATGAAACAACTTCAAAAGAAGTTCCCCCTTCACAGGTTTGAACTGTCATTTGAATTTCAGAAGTTGGGCAAGCAAAAGTTTTACAGGATCAAGATAAAAACGTTTAAAGATGAATGATAAAAAGCTTTGGAAAGTATTCAGCGAATTCATTCGTCTTCGTGACAGCAATGAAAACGGTTTCTGTAAATGCTTTACCTGTTCAGCAATCAGGTACTTCCGAAATATGGATTGTGGGCATGGTGTAAAGCGGCAACACATGGCAACGAAGTTTCATGAAAAGAACAATCATGCACAGTGTAAAATCTGCAACGGTCCGGCCGGCGGGGGAAGACAAAAGGAATACAGGGAAGAAATGAATAAGCGATACGGCCCGGGAACATGGGAAGAAATTGATCTTCTGTCAAGGACCGTTTGCAAGCTTGGAGCATTTGAGATTTCGACAATGATGTTTTATTTCAAGGAAGAAATTAAAAAGCTGAAGGCCACAAAGACCCTGAAAGAAGCCGATTGCCTGTGAAAATATATTTTGTGATTGTTAAATAAATTTGCTTCCTTTGAGTACCTAAAAATTTACATCATGCCTATTGTTGGAACACACATTTCCCGCTATAACGGCGGACACCTTGAAGCCAAGATTAATTTTGGCACACCATCCCGGCGAAGGATCAAGACAGAAAATAAAAAGTTTTGGATAAAGCTTCCCCATGACATTGCAGTATATGACAACAACGGGGAATATGTGTTTGGGAATACCGTTCACGAAGTTTCCAAAGCCTTTGATAAAATAGTTTCTGAATACTATGCACAAACGAAGGGAAAGAGAAAGGTAATTGCATATAAATTCAGTTCAAAACACCTTGTTGATTTTGTTCCAGACAGTTCAAGTCCGGGACGGTTTTCTTCCCCTTATGTTGTCAGGTTTGATAAAACCGAATATCCAACACAAGCAATGGAACTTGAATTCAATGTTGGGTATATTATCACAATAGGGGAAAAGCAATTTTATTCAAAGGATGGCGAAGACGTTGGGCCTTCTGTTGGCAAGGGGACAAGGTGGGGATCATATTCAGAACACAAGTTTATTGATTGGACCAAAGAACGGGAAGCTTGGTTTGTGAATACTTATTCAGCAATGACAAAATTGATTGAGAGTTGTAAAGCTGTTTTTGACTTGGATGAAAAAGGTCTTGCCTTGGCAATGAATAAAATAAAACTTCTGAAATGATACTTGGATTTAAAACTTACTTTCCTTGGGGTGAACCAACAAACTTTGTTCATAAAATCCTTTCAGCGGGAAGGGAAACACATTGCTTTGCAATCGGTTCAGTGGAAACCTTTATTCCAAAGCTTCACACAATCAGGACCGGTCAAAGATGGAAAGCCGGTGACGTGCTTCACATGGCTATTGGTGTCAGGACAAAAAAATATGATCAGTTCAACCGGGATATTGAAGAACTATCAAAGTGCAGGGCTGTACAGCGGTTTGATTTGACGATAAGACATGAAGGCTGTGCAGCCCTGTACATTGACAAGAAGCTTATGTATTGCAGGAACAGGGACCATGTGTTTGAGATTACCCCGGGATGGATGGAACAGTTTTCCCGGAACGATGGCTTCACGAATTCAGAACAGTTCTTCCGTTGGTTCAAGCAATCAGTAAGGAACGGCCAAATCATTCATTGGACAGATTTGAAATACTAAGATGACAAAGCTTCAGCGTAAAATATTTGAATGCCTGTTCAGGGGCGGTCACATTGTGAAGCTGACCCCGGGAAAGGATGCCCCGGGGCAAATGATCCTGTTTGATGTGGAGCCAACAGAAGCCCAAGGAACGCCCCTTTTTGGAACCAAGGTAAATCCAAGGCCCCCGGAAAGCGGCCGTTATTCGGTCCGGGAAGCGGATTTAAAGCTTGTTAGCAGGATCAACGTGAAAAGCACCAAGTTTATATTCCAGTATTGCCGGAAGGTCAGGAAGTTCAAGACAACCGTGTATATGATCAACAAGCAACAGGTCCTTACCCTGAATGGCAACAGCTGGATCAAGAAAACCTACAAGAAAACAAGGGATCAGGAATTTGGAAAGCGGCCCCCAAAACACTTTTCATGCCCCTGTGCATTACCAGCGTATTCGATCACAAAATTCAATCACAATACAAACTAAGTTTATGACAGAAAAACAAAGATTAATTCAGGAACTTATTGAATACGGCTTTGAAACGGAAGCCGGCTATCTCAAAGAGTGCGTTCAATTCAAGGACCTGAAGCGGATCATTGATGAAGAAGCCAAAGAACCAATCTTAATTGTTGGGGATGCAATTGTTGACCACTTGGGCAAGATCAGGGAAGACCGGGGTGAATTCAGTGGACCTGATGAAAGGCTGTCTTTTGAAAGAGGGTTCACGGCCGGGTATTTAAAGTGTTTCAACGATCACAGGAACCATTTAGTTCACAAGAAAGAAATTGTTGGTTCCTTCCTTCCTGAACTGGAAAGACCAATTTGCTTCATTGACCTTGAAACAACTGGAACCGATGTTGAAAAGGATTTCATTGTTGAAATATGTGTACTTAAAATTTCCCCGGATGGAACGGAAGAAATCAGGACCATGTTGATCAAGCCCCCTGTTCCAATTCCAAAGGAAGCAAGTGATGTGCATGGCATCACTGATGAAGACGTTCAGGAAGCCCCGGCATTTGTGCAGATATCAAAAGCACTACTTGAACACATTCAGGGCTGTGATATTGCCGGCTTTAATTCAACAAGGTTTGACGTTCCACTTTTATACTTCAGCTTTGCCCGGGTTGGTCTGCAATGGGATTGGAAGAAGGTGAACTTGATTGATGTAAGGAACATATTTGTTCAGAAGGAACAACGAACGCTTTCGGCCGGTGTCAAGTTCTATCTTGGCCGGGATCATGAAGAAGCACATTCCGCTGAACAGGATATCATTGAAACCAAGAATATATTTTGTCAGCAGCTTGCCATGTATGAAGACCTGCCAAAGACGATGAAGGAAATTGCTTTGTATAGTAATTACGGCAAGGAAATTATTGATCTTGCTGGTAAGTTTGAAAAGAACGAAGCCGGGGAAGTCGTGTTTGCATTTGGTCCCCACATTCACAAGCCGGCAAAGAGTGAAAAAGGTTTCCTGAATTGGATGCTGACAAAAGACTTCACCAAGGACACCAAGGAAGTTGCACAAATGATTTTGTTATCTTAAAATACACAAGATGGACTTTTTAGAAATTTATATTCCAATTGCCTTGGCTTATGTGATAGGTTCCTTATTGGGATATCAACGGGGAGTGAAAGACGAAAAGAAAAAGCATTCTTCAAAGGCGAATTCTTAACACTTAAAAAATACAACAATGATTATTGATGTTGAAAAGCTTGATTTTGGTTCTGTGATTACAGAACACACAGCAATGAGAAATAGAACCCGGGGCATCCCGGACGGGGAAGCAATGGTAAAATTCATCTTGTCAGAAGTTGAAAAAATGATTCGTCAAAACAAAAGTGATAAGTTCCGGGTCACTTTTACTGTTGAAGAACCCCCGCCAAGGCAAGCAACGAATACCCCAAAAGAAATTATTGATTGAATTATTAATCTTTAAAAAATACACAACATGAAAGAACCAATTGCAAAAAACCAGCAAGTCATTGTTTACAAGCGGCCCGGTGACAGCCATTATGAACCTGAATTTGAAATTTTTGATCTTGATGGCAACCTGATTGGTATTAGCCCCCGGGCGTACAATGGCAAGATTGAACAACTTGAATATTTACTGAAGGAAGCACATGAAAGGGAAGAAAAAAGGAAGCAAGATGCAGTGTATGACAGGCCCCAAATGTTAAGGGCAGCTGATAATACCGGGGAACTTGAGGTTTTGCGAAAAATGTTGAAGGCACACGAAGAAAGGGTGAACGCAATGCAACCGTTTCTTGATACAATTGTGCAGTTTGCTAAAACTGGATACAGGTTGAAAAGCCGGCACACAATCAAGGCAAAGGATATGTACAAGCAAGCAATCAAGTTCTTCACAGCAAAACGCTAACAATGGAAATCATTTACATTCTTGGGGCTTGGTTCCTTGTCAGGACTTCATTCAAAATTTTAGTTGATCATTTAAACAAAGGAAGATGACACAGGAAGAACAATCCGCAATCATTGGGTATTACAGGCAAGGGGCGAATATTGCACAGATTTCACAGCTGATGGAAATTCCTGAAGACCTTGCTAAAAAAATCATTGATCAATATTTAAAATCTATCAATTATGGCTGAAAAGAAAACAACGATCAAGTCATTGAACTTGGATCAAAAAAATGCTAACAAGCATTCACCTTATGGAACTACATTGTTGGAAAATTCCGTTCGGGAAAATGGTTTTGGCCGTTCAATTCTTATTTCAAATGACAACCATATAATTGCCGGGAACGGAACTGTTGAAGGGGCGGCGGCGATTGGGATGGAAAATGTCAGGATCATTGAAACGGACGGTCATGAAATCATTGCAGTAAAGCGGACGGATATCAAAAGCAATACAACCGAATTTTACAAGATGGCTTTGGCTGACAATGTTGTTGCACAGAAGAACATTGTGTTGGATGCTGATGTTGTTGAAGCCTTGGTTGAAGAATACCCGGCCCTGAAAGCTTGGGGGTCCATCGTAACTGATCCCCCGGGGATGAAGGACAAGATTGAAGATGCTGACAAGGCCAATCAAACAACGGTTGCTTTCCAGTTCATCAATTCACAAGCGGCCAAGGTCAAGCAAGCTTTGAAGATATCCAAGGAACTGAACAAAACTAAGTTTGCGAATACTGGCAACAGTAATGACAATGCCAATGCCATGTATTTCATAGTCACGGAATATTTAAAAGCACATAAAGTCAAACCAAAATGAAAACTGAAGACATTGTACAGCAGGTTCAACGGCTAAAGGAATTAGAAGGACACCATGTTGAAAAAATGAAGTCCATCTTATTGTTGATTGATGCTTATAGGTCTGAAAAGTACAGCAAGGAAGGGGCGTTGAACCATGTGTACAATGAAATCAGGGAACATTTAAACTTGACAGGGAACCTATAAACGTACAACATGAAAATTGAAGACATTCAGCCCGGAAAGGTTTATTGGAAAGGACACACAAAGATTGACGGACGTACAAAATACAAGGAAGTGATTGCGGTGAAGATATATGTCATCCAAGTTGATGTTGTCAACAAGAAGGTCCTTGCATCAATAAACGGAATGCCGGCGCAATGGGTTTTGAAACAAGCTTATTTTCGTTGGGTTCTTGACAACCCTTCACAGCCAAAACAAAGACAATGAATAAATTTATTTTTCTTATTATCCTTTTATCATCATGTGTCCCTTTGAAGAAAGTCGAGCAATGCAAGCATGAAGTGTACGACAAAACAATGATGGACTGTGATTGGCCGTGTAACACAGCAACATGTGTCTATTGTCATTATCAATGGAAGACATATTAACAGATGAACAGCGACTTCACATATCAATTAAGAAGGGTAAAGGGTCATTACTTTATAATGATTGAAGACTTGGACATTGGCGGAATGTCTGTGACTAATAATATAAGAAATGTTGTTGAACTAATTGCACAACGGGAATTCACAAGTCCCGGCGAATACCTTCAATATTATAAAGTTATTTACAAAGACAGTCAGGGCCGTTGGGATGGCTATGATTATAATTCAGGTTTCTTTTATCCTATTCTTGCAGACCATTGGTTGAAAGCGGCAATTCAAGCAATAAAAAACTATTCTAACAAATGAAAACAACATACACACAAGCACAGCTGAACAGGTTGCCTGACAACGAAATTCAGGGCCTTTGGAATGACCTTGCAATTAGCTTTGAAGAAGTCAAGATGAACAAGCCCGGGGCAACAGTGGGCTTCTTTCAGCTGTCAAGGGAAACGGAAAGAAGGGGGCTTCAGATTGATAAAGACAGTTACGGAAAAATAATCCTGTTGCCAAAAGTTACGGACATGGAATATTGTGTTATTGCTACTGAAAAAAGCACAGGTAAAAAGAAAGCCTTGACCGGGGGCCTTACTTATGAAAATGCAAATGCTTTGCGTATCCTGTTCACCCGGATCAAGAAGGAACGGTTTCAAAACTTTTTAACCAAGCAATTTCCTTTCACAGATAAAAAAGAAAGCTGATGCCCTGTGACTATTCAAAATACCCTGTCAATTGGAAGACTGAAATCCGGCCCCGGATATTGGACAGGGACAAGCACTGTTGTTGTGAATGTGGTGTAAGCAATTACGCTGTTGGGTTTCATGGAACAGACGGGAATTTTTGGACCGTTGAAGAAATCATGAAAGTCTTGGAAGATAGCGGTTGCGATTTGTTTTCACCCGGTGAACCATTGGCCGGGATACCAGCTGACAAGAAGCCAATCAGGATTGTGTTGACTATTGCACACATGAACCATGATATCACAGACAACCGGGATGAAAATTTGAAAGCGTTATGTCAGAAACATCATTTAGCACATGACAAGGAATTGCATCAAAAGAATTCCAGACAGACGAACGAAAATAAAAAGGGGCTTCAGAAATTGTTTTGAAAAATATATCTTTAACAACCTAAAAAAAATCACATGAACGCAAACCATTTGTATCTAAAGCCGGACGAAGGAATGTTCTTGGGCATGTCAGTAGTTTCAACACTGGAACACTTGACAGAAAGCTTGAAGAATGAACGTATTCCTTGGACCCCTGAAAGCCGGGCAACGATGAAAGAAATGATTTCGTCCGGGGAAATGCTAAAAGTAAAGCTTCAAAAGTTGGGCTTTGATCTTCGCCCCCTTCCTGATCTTGAAGACGGGGAAGAAAATGATTATATAACCAAACCAAGTTAATACCATGAATTCAATTGACTTCCCAAAGGCAAACATTCAGCTTGCCAAAGATCAACCCCAATACAGGACCTTATTCATTCACGTTGATAAGTCAGGCCGGGACCCTGAAGGCAACGTTACCTGTTGCTTTGAATTATCTGAAGAAGAAGTACAGGAAATTGTAAGGACCAAAAAGCTTTGGTTCACACAGGTCACTTTCAACCGGGGCTTTTCTCCAATTCGTATGTCAACAACAACACCATTCACCCCGGAAGAAAGCGAAGCGGAAACGGTTCCAGCTGATGAAAACAGGACCCCTGTTGAAATGTGGAATAAAACCCATTACAAAGGAACGGAAGGGACTATTTACCCGGGACAGGGTTATATCATTCATGGACCCTGTGCAAACTGTCAGAAAGAAGAAGAACATCATTTTTGGTCAACAAGACAATGTGAAAAATAATGGGAAAGCTTGCAGTTCATAAATTTGGAATGACCATGCACTTAAATATGGATCATGGCAACACAGCCCTTTATTCCGGGGAAATAAATCAACCTGATCACAAGCTTCACGGAATGACCATTCAAAAGAAAGTGTTCACACCAAAGAACCCCCGGAATGGTTCAGGGCTTGGAAGGTATGGAACCCCTGAAGTTGAATGGATCGTTCAGGATGGATCGGAAGAACCCCCGGTATTTAAACAGCTTCAACAATTAATGGATCACTATAAATTAAAATCAATCGAATGAAAAAAATTATTGCATACATACCAGCGGAACCCGGTGACACATATACAGACATGATCAACGGCGAACGGGTCAAGATGGCTGAAGTTTGGGTTCCCGGGGTAAGACCTGCACAACCAAACGAAGTCAGGAACGAAGAAGGCGTTAAGGGCATACAGACGGCTTGTGGATACAGGCCAACGGACGGCGGGGTAAAGGAAGTTGTTCATATTCCAGCGGACGTTGTGGTTGGGTCAAACGAATTTATTGGAGCATTCAGGGGGACGGGCCGCTATTCAGAAATTGAACAGCAAAAAGAAATGAAAGCAAGTGCATGGGACAACCTGACCCGGATCATTGAAAGCATTGATGATAACCCCAACTATGACAATGAAGACAACCCTTCAAGAAAAAGGAATGAACGGATTGCTGACATGGTTGATAATTCGCTATTCATTTACACGGAAAATAATCACAAAAAAAGAAGCCGGAAAAGAAAATACGGATGACAAAGAAGCAACAGGAAATTCAATTGATGCTTCCTTTGATACAGGGGAAGGAAGTCAGGATTTGGACCAACGGGCAGCTGTCCACAAAAGAGGGCAGGAAGTTAAGCCGGGAACCATTCTTTGAAGGAACTGTTGACCGTTTCACCGGGCTGTATTTGGTCCTGAAGAATGTCATATTTTGGAACGGGAGGTTCTTTGCTGATTACGATATAAATGCCGGGACAATTGGCCGGATCGAATTAAAACAAAAAGCAAACTAAGTTTATGGGAACAGCATTGATGGCTATTTATGAATATATGATTCAGTCCGGGCAACAATTGACTTTTTATCAATTGAAGTTTATGCACAAACCCGACCCGGTATATTTTGAAGAACAGGACTTTTGGAAAGAAACAAGAAGGTGGAACCTTGATCTTGCTTGGACCGACCGGGTAATTGTTGCCAAGTGGAAAGTAAAGGGTAAGGTTAAAATAAATTTTATATGACATTCAGAAAATACAGATTGCTGGATTATCAAATTGAGCCGTACCAATCCCTTGAAGCAAATGGTATAGGATACTTACTGACCATTGAAGTATGGACATGGTGGGGGCTGAAGAAGCGGATAGTGAAAAGAAGGGAACTGTTGCCGTACTACATGGATGCAGAAAAGTTTTGGCTTCCCAAGCTTTGCGTTTGGATGCCAAAAGAAAAGAAAAAAGTAAATCCCGTTTTATGAACATAACCATCCAACAGCTGAAGAAAATAATTGATGAACAACTTCCGGCCCCCGGTTCAGTGAACTTCAGCAATGCACATGATAAAATTGAAATACCGTTATTCAAAACAATTGGTTGGCTTGAAATTGGTGTTGAAGGGGACCCCGGCGGAATGGAAAGCGGGGGACACCAAGTAATAAATGAAAACGTTGGGACACTTGTGTTTCACAAAGCCGGCAAGGATTGGGAACTTGAAACGTATTCCCGGGAAGAAATTGTTCATGCAGCCCGGAAGGGGTATGATGTTGGAGCATACGAAGAACGGGAGAAACAACACAAGGCAAGAAAACGAAAGGGATAAGTCCCGGGTAACTGGATAAATCTTCACATGAAATAAAATTAGCATTCACAAACTAAGTTTTTCTTTTTGCCGTTTTTTGGTAGTTTTATAATCGGAACACACACAATCAAAGCATGGCTAAATTCAAAATAAATGACCGGCATGTTCAGTTTTGCAATGCTGTTGCCGGCGGTCTGGAACTGTACAAGGCTTATCAGGAACACATGTCACCGGGCAAGTTGGCTAAAAGAATGACAGCGGCGGTCCATGCTTCAAGGCTTATGAAGCAACCTGAAATTGTGCAGCTGATTGACAAGGCCCGGGCTGCAAGAGGGGAAGCAATAACGGCCGAAATTACCCGGAACGTTGCCAAGGAATTCAGTGAAACAACCCTGTTGACAGTTGATGAATTGGACAAGTATCATTGTGCAATCGTTCAGGGGTTGGTTGAAGTTGAAGACGTGGTTCAGGTATATCGTTGGACGGATATCCTTGACAAGAATGGTCAGGTAGTGAAGCGGACCAAGGAAGCAAACTTCATGAGAATAAAGCGGCCCCCCAATATCCGGGAAAAGCAAATTTCAATTTCAGAACTATACAAGCGCAACGGGAACTATGCCCCAAGCAAGATATTTGGAGCAATGGGTAAAGTGAACGATGAAGGGGAAGTTGAAAATGTGGAACGGTTTGTTATCTTGTCAGACGGTTCTAAAATACCAATGCTTTCAAGCACCTAAAAAATAAATCAATGCACACCCTTAAAATTCAACAACCCGAATTCTTGACCGTCACTGTTGCCTACAACAGACTTCTTCAGGGCTTTGTCAACGTAGATGAACTTCATCCAATTGTTGCAGTAAAGATCAGGGACAAGGAAGTTCAACAAATGTTCTGTCCTTGTGGTTGTGGTAATACCTGCAATGTCATCCCGGTCGAATTATTCAACAAGATCATTGAAGCCCTGAAGGTCCAAAGGCTTTCCGATTCAAACTAAGTTTATGTACATGCCAAGGCAATATGTTCAGCGATTTGAAGCCAAGGAAATTGAAGGGGTCCTTATGACTTTGTATGTCACTAAGGATATGACGGATCAGGAAATTAGTGAAGCCCTTCCCCACTTCCTTGAACAAGAAGAATACGAATATTGTGCAGCCCTGACAGCTGAACTGGCAAGCAGGGGGCTTATCATGAACAACAAAGGACAGATAACACATTTCACAACAGCAATTTCATTCAAGGAAGCATGACAGAAGCAAGTATTGTTGCAGTGATAGGAAAAGACCGGGTTATTGCCGGGCATCAACTTGTTTGTCCCAATGTGAACCATTTATTTGCCGGGCAACAGGATATGATTTCAGTGAGCAAGACCGGCATTGTCATTGAGTATGAAGTAAAGATTAGCCGGGCAGACTTCAAACGGGATGCACGAAAGGGGAAGAAGTTCAGGATTGACAATGTTCATCTTTGGCCGGGCCGTGTACCAAATCAAATCTATTATGTTGTTCCAGCTGGATTGATCCAAGTTCCTGAAATACCAAATTGGGCCGGGTTGATGTGGGTTGAAATGTCACTTGATCCTTCAGTTCAATTCTTGGTCCTAAAGAAGAAGGCCCCAATGATCCACAAATACCAACATGACCTTCAGAAAATACACAAGAAGGTTGTTACCCTATACCAGCAACGGCAATTTCTTGGTTGTTGTTTGCTGACATACAAAAACAGGCTATGACTAAAAAGGAACACGTTGCATTTGCATTCAGACACCCTGAAACCGGTATAGTGAACCAACCACAATGCAACTTTTATGATCAGGTCATGAAAGCAATTGCCGGGATTAATCAGTTCCGGTTTTTCTTTTACGGCGGGGCAATCAGGGGCGGGAAAACTTATGTATGCCTGTATATCCTTGTCGTACTGGCAAGAATGTTCCCCCGGTCCCGGTGGCATATATTCCGTTCAGACTTCCCGGAACTTGAAGACACAACCATTCCATCAATGGAAAAGCTTCTTGGTACGGAAGGGACAGACTTCTATTGGAAGCGAAAGCCCTCAAACTATCACATTGTTTTTAAGAACGGGAGCAAGATATTCTTCAAGTCAGAAAACCTGATGAAAGACCCTGAACTGAAGTGGATGCTTGGCCTTGAAACCAATGGTATCTTCTTGGAACAGATGGAAGGCATTTCCGAAAAGCTTTTAGAACGGGCAATTGAAAGGTTGGGATCATGGTACATTAAGAACATGCCTATCCCGTTACTGATGGGAACGTTCAACCCAACAAATACTTGGGTAAAGAAAAAGCTTTATGACAGGCATACGGCCGGGACACTTCCTGAAGATTGGTTCTATCAAGAAGCCCTTCCGTCTGACAACCCATTTGTCACAGCTGATCAGTGGAAGAACTGGAACAACCTTGATCCCATTTCATACAACCAGCTTATCAAATCGGTTTGGCGGTTTGCCAATGATGCAAAGCTGTTTGCTTATTCGTTCGATGAAGAAAAGCATGTTGTTGATATCACAACCCCGGCGGGTATTGCATGGAGTAAACCAATCAAGGTCCTTCCTGTGAAGCTTTGGTTTGACTTCAACGTTGATCCAATGACTTGCCTTGTCACACAAAGCAACGGGTTGATATGGTCCAAGGTCCTTCAGGAATACCGATTGCGGGACAGTGATATTTTTGAGGTCCTTACCCGGATCAATACCGATTGGGTCAAGGCTGGATATTACGTTGAAGTCAGTGGGGATGCTTCCGGCCGGGCAAGACAGGGGGCAGTGAAGGGGAAGCGGTCATACATTCAAATCATAAAGTCAGAACTTCAGCTTTCACCACGGCAAGTAAGGTTTCCAGTTGTGAACCCTTCAATTGCTGATACACGGATAGTCATGAACAGTGTCTTTCACAGGCATCCCAACTTTAAGGTTTCTTCAGCATGTCAGTTCTTCATTGATGACATTGCAACGGTCAAGGTTTCTGACACCGGGGAAATTGATAAGAAGGATAAGTTGAAAACCCACTTGCTTGACAACGGCCGGTATTTCATGTACCATGACCTTAGAAAGTTTGTCAATATGTAGTAGAAATACGCCCCTATTGCACAGGACCCAAAAAGAAGCTAATTTTGACCTACTAAAAAAAACACCATGAACAAGACCTTAAACCTTTTATTTGTCACTGTTGCCTTCCTAATGGCTTCCTGTGCAAAATCTGACCTGTCCCGGGACGGGCATGAAGGGAAGATTGAATTCACGGTTCAAAGTGGCCTGAAGACATACGTTGATGTTGCAGCGGCCGGGGTTGCGACCGGATCACAAAGAATGTATTCCTTCGTTGGGACCAAGGCCCCAAGTTCTGAAAATATGTTTGGCCTGTCATTCCAGACGGACAGCCTTCGTCCGGGAACGTACAACGTTTCATCGGGGGTTATCACTTTCCGGGAAGGATCACAGATATTCACAAGTGTGAACAACCTGCAATTCACTGTGACCATTACCAGCAACAACGGGGGCTTGGTGAACGGAACATTTTCAGGGACCTTGTACGATCATACAACACTGAATTCATGTTCTGTTGTTAATGGATCAATTCAAAATATTCAATTATCTTACAGGTAACTTACAACCCTTTATTCATACGGTAACGATCAGCGACAAGCAAACCCCGGCATTCATGTTGGGGTTTTTTCATTTAATTTCATCACAAACACTACGAAATGAAAAAACTTAGTTTGCTATTGCTTTCCATCATGTCACTGTTCAGTGTATGTGATGCACAAGTAAAAATTAGTCAAATGCCAAGGTATAACGGATGGCCTGACAGTGTTCAGATACCCGTTCAACTTGGATCAGCTAATTACAAAGTCACCGGGGCTTCAATATATCGGAAGGCCGGGCAATCACAAGCCAATAGAAGTATTTACTTGGGATTGAATACAGGGGCGGCGGACAACGTGAATTCAGACAACGTTGGTATTGGATACCAAGTGTTGCAAAGTTATATTCCTGTTGCAACGTCATCCCATACCGGCGGAACGGTTGCAATTGGATTTGAAGCGTTGAAGATTAATACAACGGGAAGACAGAACGTTGCAATTGGTTGGAAGGCCATGACGGAAAACCTTTCAGGGTATGGGAACACTTCACTTGGTTTCACTTCAATGTATCACAACACAACGGGGCTTGGCAACGTTGCACTAGGCATTTATACCCTGCATGATAATCGAACAGGTTATTCAAACGTTGCTATTGGTCAACGAACGCTTCAGAATAATACAATCGGGATCACAAACGTTGCAGTAGGAAGGGAAGCACTGAATGTTGCTTCCGGGGTAATTGATGCAATAACGGTCACGAACGGGGGAAGCGGATATACTTCAGCAACCGTCACCATTTCAGCACCAAGACCAACAACTGAAGGCGGTCTTGTTGGTGGGGACGTGCAAGCAACGGCAACGGCCCAAGTTTCAGGGGGTGCAGTGGTAGGGATCACAGTGACGGACCCGGGGCTTCGCTATGATAGCGCAACAGTGACTATCACAGGGGATGGATCGGGAGCAACAGCAACAGCGACACTGAAAGCAGCTGATTGGAACACGGCAATTGGTACGTATGCTTTATTTCAGCTTCGCACAGGCTTTGGAAACAATGCCCTTGGTAGGCATTCAGGATATGGTTCAGGCGGAAACGAAGCTTCACTTGTGGACAGCTTCTGTCAGTTCTTGGGGTATTATGCTTCACGGCATACAAGTATATCGAACGCAATACCGATCAATAAAAGCACAGCGATTGGATACAATGCAAAGGTTTCCGTCAGCAATGCACTCGTACTTGGCGGAACAGGGCCGGACACATCTTGGGTTGGTATTGGTACACATGCCCCGGGGAAGATGCTTGATGTTGTAGGGACCGTTCGTTTCGCAACAGGGAATGAAGGCGCAGGAAAAGTATTGACTTCAACAGCGGACGGAAGTGCATATTGGGCAACAGCTTCAGGGGGCGGTTGGTCTCTTACTGGAAATACTGGCAACGATACAACTGTGAACTGGATCGGGAACAATGACAACGTTCCGCTGGTATTTAGATTGAATGGCTTCAGTGCAGGAATGGTCAGTTCAACGGGTCAAACTTTTTATGGATACCAAGCAGGGAACCGGGTTCCCGGTGTTGCTGCCTCAAATACAGCGTATGGATACAGGGCTTTAAGTTCAACAATTACTGGATCGAACACAGCTATTGGATACGATGCCGGGCGTTTGATCACAGGCGGTTTCAACACAGCATTGGGAAGATTTGCAATGGACTTGGGGACAGCGGCCGGTGCATCAAATACAGCCCTTGGTGCATACACAATGAGACCTGTTACCGGGGCAAACAATACAACAGTTGGAACGCTGTCCTATCAATTCCTAACAAGTGGATCAAGCAACGTTGGTGTTGGAGTAAATGCCGGCGGAACAACTACAACGGGAAGTCAGAATGTAAACGTTGGACTGAATACAAACTATTTAAATCTAACAGGCAACAGCAACGTTGCAGTTGGATACTATTCACTAAGCAAAAACATTTCTTCTTTCAATGTTGCAATTGGATACAATTCGGGTTCAGATATTACAACGGGAAGTTATAACGTTATTCTTGGGGGCAACGTTGGAACAAGCATTGCAACATTCAGCCGGCATATTTTAATTTCAGACGGTGAAGGCAACATTCGTCAAACGTTTGACAGTGTTGGCAAGTCCCGGATTGGAACAGGCTTTTCAACCGGTGACAGGCTTGAACTTGATGGAAACCTTTCGTTGATGAATGCAGGGGACAAGATCAAGATTGCAACGGGATCGGATGCAAGTGTTGGGACAGCTACCTTATCAGCTGGAACCGTCACAGTGAATACAACGGCGGTCACAGCTTCAAGTAAAATATTTGCAACGCTTACTTCATGTGCAAGTTGCGGGGCCGTGTACATTGGGACCATAACGGCCGGGACTTCGTTTGTAATTAATTCAAGCAATGTGGGGGATGCAAGCACAGTGAATTGGTGGATTGTGAATTAATATTTTTCCTACATTTGGAAACGCTAATTCCATAAGATGACCGGGGCCTTGTCTAAGAAGCCCGGCACGTTAGTTTTGGTTTTTTATTGATTTAGAATTTGAGTTGGTTAATGATCCCCCGGCTTGTCTAAGCAAGGGCATCCATAACAAAACTGGTTTAAAAGTTAAAAATGAGGATCGGCCCCCTTTTCCAAGGGGGTCTTCTTTTTTGTATATTCGTCAAAACTTAGTTTGTATGGCAAACATATCAACCCTTGTTCCAATAGTCCTTAAATGGGAAGGACGGCAATACACTAACACACCCGGGGACCTTGGCGGTCCTACAAAAATGGGTGTGACGTTGAAGACATGGCAAAGCATTGGCTATGACAAAGACAAGGACGGTGACATTGATGTAAATGACCTGAAGCTGATTGAAGACAAAGATTATGAAACTGTGCTTCGCAAATACTGGAACCGCTGGAAAGCGGATGACATAAAAAACCAATCCATTGCAAACCTTCTTGTTGACTGGGTTTTCAATTCAGGAAGTTGGGGCATCACTATCCCGCAAAGACTATTGGGAGTAAAGCAAGACGGCGTTGTTGGAGCCAAAACCATTGCGGCCCTGAATGCACAGCATCCCAAGACATTCTTCCAAACACTGTACAATGCCCGGCTTGCATTCTATAACAATATCGTCAAGAACAACCCAAGCCAACGGAAGTTTTTGAACGGTTGGAAAAACAGGTTGGATGACTTTAAATATTTCGTGTAGAAAATTATTATATTCGCCCAAGTAAGATCATCTTAAATGGGTATCATGTAGATTGAATTTAACCGGTTGGTTTCTACCAATCGGTTTTTTCTTTTACCTTCATTCTGAAAAAATACACAACACAAATGATTTACCAGCTTACCAAGGAACGGGAAGAAAACAAACGAGCCGTCCGAATTTATACCAATACTGCAACCGGGACGGAAACAAAGCTTTCACATATCTACACGGACGGGGAAGGCAAAAGATGGTGGGGGTTCACTGATCTTTATAAAATTCCTTTCATGCGTATGTCAATGGTCAAGAACATTACTGACCTGTACACAATCGGACTGACCTTGAAGGATATTAAAACATGGTGCAACCAGCTGAAGCAAGATATCCGGTCCAACGATCCTGAAAAGTATGAAAAGACTTATGCAACTATCCTTGAAATGGAAAGGTTGGCAACACACACAGCTGATCCCATAAGGCAACAGCTTGCATTGTGTACAGTGTATATCCTTGCAGATGACGAACGGATTGATTATTTCGATGAACAGCAATCAAGCGAAAAGCTTCAATATTGGAAAGGATCAAACGAAATGGTTGCTTTTTTTTTGACTTGGCACACCGATCACATGCAACGCTATATAAAACGCTTGGGAACGATTTCAAAAACTGTTTTGAACCTTCAGGAACAGTCAGGGAAAAGCCCGGGGCAATTGTAGCATTGCGGGACATAGGTATTCGGGAAAGGAAGAACCAATTGTTCATTCGTGCAATCACAAAGGGAAGTATTTCAGACAGGGACCTTTTGCTTTCATACACCATTGGAGAATATTATAACGAAATGTCCCTATTCATTGAGGAAGAAGAAAAGAAGAAGAAGGCAATTGATGAACAAAGGTTGAAGACACGGAAGAAGTAATTATTCACCTTTAAATAAAACACAACATGAAACTGTTTGAATTTCGCATTACTGAAAGGAAAAAAAGCATCAATGGTTCACAGGTAAAGAAGCGGCCAATTCTCATTGTTGCTGGCAATGCAGCTGAAGCAAAGTCAAAGGTTGAAGAATATTGGGGGCCTGAAGGCTATAAATGGAGCAAGCCTAACATGATTTTTGACTTCAATCCAAGGTAAATGTTTTTAATCCGTACCTTTCTATTATGAAATGGAACCCTGCACATATTATCCTTCTTTTACTGGCAGCAACAATCCCTTTGTCAGTTGTTGGAATAATCCTTTTGCGATTAGTGTCCAACCAACCCATGTCTGAAAATGCTTCCGTTGTATTAATGGGAATATTAACAACCGTTGGAGGCGGGACCGTTGGGATACTTCGCCAAATGTTAGTTCAACACCCAACTGAAAAGGTTCAAGGGGATGAAGCTGTTTAAACACCACAACAATGAGAAACGTACAGGAACAAACAGACAAGATCACATTGGAAAAGATTGATCTTTCAACACATGAAGGGAAGCTTCTTCAGGCTGCATTGGTCATCCTGACAACAAAGGTTCACCCGGACAGGACACCGGATGAAGTCATTCAGCTTTTATATCTGTTATACGAAAGCGGGACCCTTCCTGAAAGTGCTTACCTTTTAAAGCCAAACCCAAATGATTTGATTGGTAAGCTTGCCGGGGTAATTGTGAACTACTATCCAAATGAAATTGGGAAGGGGGGAATTGATGACAACCCGGTTGATGCCGCAATTCGGTTATTGATACCAAAGGAACCTGTTGCAAAGACTACGTACCAAAATGCTTAATAAGAAATTGCCTTTTCAACGTTTGAAAGCCCGGTGAACCGTCACACCGGGTTTTTCTTTTTACATTTGGTGAAACTTAGTTTATGCCGGAAGAAAAAAACAATGTCATTTTCGGGGCTGAATTTGATGGAACCCCGGTAAAGCAGGGCGTTGAAGACGTTCTTGATTCCTTGGACAAGGCCCGGGAAGCTGAAGCGTTGTTAAAGCAAAGCATCAAGGAAACAACCGATGCTATGAAGGAAAACCGGAAGGAAGCGGATAAGCTTTCCAAGTCCCTTGCATTGAACGCAAATGAAGTTGAAGAAAACAGGAAGAAAGTTGATGCTCTTGACAAGGAATATGATGAACTTGTTTCCAGCCAAGCCAAGCTGACTGTTGCACAGAAAAAAGTAAATGAAGTATCAAGGGAATATTCCCGGGTCCAAAGGGAACAGATTAAAAACAGCAACGAAGTGAACAAAGCTGTTGGCAAGTTCACCAATGTGAATGCCATTGCAGCGGACGGGATCAAGAAGTTTGGAAACTTTGCCAAGGATGCTGCATTTGGATTACTGTCAGGCTTTGCCGGCGGGATCATAAGCCAAGCAATACCGGCATTGATATCTTTCGTTGACAACCTGTTTGACGTACAAAAAGAATTGGACAAGTTTAAGGAGCAACAAAAAATACTTGATGAAGTAACTTCTTCAGCGGCCAAGTCAGTTGGTGACGATGTTGCAAAGCTTGAAATATTCAAACAGAAGTTGAATGACACAAATATTCCAGCAGCGGAACGTGTTAAGATTGCGAAGGAATACAACAAAACAGCTGATGAAACCAATAAAATTGATTTAAAGCAGATTGATAATTTGGGCCTGATCAATACCCAAATCGAAAAACAAAATAAACTGATCCTTCAACGGGCTGTATCCGTTGCAGCCCTTTCAAAGCTTACTGAAGAAAGCACCAAGTTTGTAGATGCACAGCTGAAAGTGAACGAAGCCCTGAAACGTGCAAACCTTACAGAAGAACAAATTCTTGCCAATGCAAAACAGAATTATGAACAAGAACAACAAACACTGGCAACAAGTGTACAGGGTTTAGATAATTACAGCAAGGCTGTTGACAAGAACATTGACAGACGTGTTGAACAGGGTAAGAAGATCAACACCATTTACACGGATGAACAGGCACGAATATTTTCATTAATCAATACCCGGGACCTTGCCAAGAAAAGTCTTGATGAACTTGGATCATTACTATCCCCGTTGATTACAGCTGAAGGATTGACAACAGTTGACAGGGGTGCAGGGACCAAGGGTGCAAAGGAAATTGAAAACGTATTCCGTCAAAAGCTTCTGGAACTTCAGGCAAGGTTGGCAAGTGCTTCAGCTTCCGTCTTCCAAAGCGAAGGGCTTATTCGTGAAAAGTTTGAAGCACAATTCAACAAGGAACTGTTTGAAATTGCCAAGCTGTTGAAGGATAAAAAACTTACAGTTGAACAAGCTGATCTTTTGAACGCTGTCCTGAAACAAATCAATGATGTTGAACTTTCAAAAAGCCTTGAAGAATTCAGGAAGAAGCGGACGGAAGCATTGGACAAAGTAAATGATGCCATTCTTCAGGCAACGTTGGAAGCTGAAACAAAAAGGATCAATAACCTGCGTGACGAATTCCAGCGGGAACGGGAACAGATTGATGTGAACTATCAGGAAACGGTTGAACAGATTAAGAAACGTTCAGCTGACTTCATGAAACAAATTGATGAAGAAACCAGCAAGGGCCTTCTTTCCCCGGCATTGGCAAGACGGAAGAAAATGATTGCGGCATTCATGTTCGGGGACTTATTGGATCAAGCAGCCCAAGCCAAGGCCAATGCTGAAATTGATCTTGCATTTAAGACTTTCAACGATACACTGAACAAGGCTAAAACTAAGTTTGATCAGGAAGCTTTAAAGGAAAACGAAGACACAACAAAATTGATCCGGGAACAGACAGGGTTGTTCATGGAAGGAAAGATTAACTACGAGCAGTATCAAAAGAACCTGACAGCTATCCTGAAGCGTGAAGCCAAGATAAGGCGGGACATTCAGCTTGCTGAAGCGGAAGATCAACTTGACCGGATCAATAAACAGCTGGCAGCAACAACGGACCCCAAGCAGCTTGAACAGCTGGAAAAACAAAGGGACATATTGCGGGGACAGATATCAACGCTTCGCCGGGACATTGCAACCGGTTCTTCAGACGATAAAAATGCAGACGAAAAGACACGGCTTGACAACATACTGAAGTATGTCAGGGCTGTGAATGATCTTGCCAATTCCGTCATCCAATTTTGGCAGCAAGTCAATGCAGCTGAAGCGGCGGCTTTAGACAGGTCCATTGCCCTTCAGAATACCCGGGTTGAAAATGCCCGGCAACTTGCTGAAAATGGCAATGCCGAATATCTGGAAATGGAACAGAAGCGATTGGATGAACTGGAAAAGAAGCGGGAAGATGCAGCCCGTAAAGAAATTGCAATCAATAACGCCCTTGCAACGTCCAATGCGATTGTTGCGGCAATATCCGCTATTGCACAAGCGGCCCGTTCAGGAAGCCCGTTGGCTGCAATTGCCGCTGTTGCGGCCGTCATTTCAGCCATTGGTGCGGCATATAGCTTTGTGAACTCATTACAGCCCCAAGAACCGGGGTTCTATGAAGGAGAGGAATATGTGTCCGGCCGGGGCGTTAAGCCCGGGAAGGACCAAGTGAAGGCCCGGTTGCACGTTGGGGAAAGGGTTGTTACGGCCCGTGAAAATCAGGACTATTGGGATACCCTTTCAGCAATCCACAACAGGACCATTCCCCCGGATGCCCTTAATTCGTTTGTACAGGGGTATCCAAAGACGGACATTCCAGTTGTTGACTTTGACAGGCTTTCTGTTGCCACTGATGGAAAGCTTAGTACGGACAACTATGAATTGATTGGCCGGGTTGAAGAATTGAATGACACAATGAACCGGGTTGTTGTTGGCCTTGATGAAATGGGAATAAATGTGAACCTTGATGAAAACGGTTTTGAAGCATCCATTTCAAAAGCAAGGAAAAGACGGTTATTGCGGAATAGAAGTTAAACTTAGTTTTGAGTATGCAAACAAGATTGAAGATTTTCTTCCGGCAAAAGCAACTGTACAGGGACAACGATATTCTTGAACCTGTCATTATTCAATGCCTTCCTGATGGAACAGTAGTTTATGTTGACGGGACCGTTGATGTTCCTGATTGGGTTGAGATGACCGAGCACACAGAAGGTTTGGATAAGTTCAAACTAACATGGTCAGCTGTGACAAGTGATGCAAGTGAAGGCGGGAACGTGCAGACCAATGAAGCCGGGTCCAACTACCAAAAAGGATTGACCGCAAACCTTCGCTTCTTTTCAACTGCATTCCAATTCATTTACGATTGGCTTATGACGGATGCCTGTCAGCTGTTGAACGCTGTTGAAGTCCTGATAAGGGATGAAGACTGTCAAAAGAATTACAGGATATTTGAAATCAAGCTTGATAATACGGATTATGCCCCGGATGAAGAACCCTGCATTGTGGACATGCCACTTCGTGAAATGGATAATGTCATTCATGCGTTTGATAAAACACCGATTGAAGACAATTGGCAAAATTGGTTTAACAAGGACGGGACAAGCACCAAGGATCATCCAACGTTTCAAATGATCGTTGAAAAGAAGCCCAAGTTTTACTTGGCTGTCTTTGCGTTCCTGATATACTTGGCCGGCATTCTTTCAATAGGTATCCTGATTGCATTAACAGAAGGCAAACGCTGGATATCCCGTTGCCTTGGATTTACTTACTTCTGTCCGTCACCACTGATCAGGACGTACATTGAAAACATGTGTGACAAATATGGTTATACTTATGACACCATGTTTGATGATAATCCCGGCAATGCTTACAGGGACCTTTGTTTTTTTTGGCCGGCTTCAACATCATTGAAGGAATTTGACGGCGGGGATTATTCTTCACCCTCAACAAAATTCATTTGGGACAACAGAAGCGTTCTTCCCTTCAGTAAGTTCCTGAACCAATTGAAGGACGTTTTTAATGCTGAATGGTATGTTACACCGAACAATAAACTTGTATTCAAACCCAAGTCTTTCTTTGATCAGCAAAGCCCAATATATGATTTCACTGCACCCGGGGCGGATAAGTTATACTTCAAACGCTATACTTTCAACGGGGACAAAAAGGCTGCATACGGCAACTACCAATACACCATTGATCCACAAGACACCTGTTCAAATGAATTGAAGTGGAGATACAACGACATTGTTGACTTTGACGGCGAAGCAAACAATCCAATGCTTGAAGGGAACGTGACGAAATCATTTGCGTTTTCTTCCACTTCATTTCATAATGATGGAAGTTCAGAAGACTTCCTTGAAGAAGGTGTAAAGCTTGGCCGTACAATTGCCCTTGCCGCAATAGTTGTTGGCCTTGGTCAAATGTTCATGGCATCCATGCCGGTCACAGCTGCATTGGTAGCTGGATTATGTGCGTTGGGTTATACGATCACAAACAACTACATGAATGATTTCTTCAACAATTCAAATCTGAATGGAATGGTCAGGGTTTCCAGTTCAGAAATAAATACACCCCGGTTGCTTCTTTGGGATCGTACTACTGCAATGGACAGTGCAAAGGTTGTGAAGGTTGATCTTGATGACATTGAGATTTATGAAAAGTACAATGTTGATGACAAAGAATATTGGGAAGAACACCCAACGTATGACGGGGCCGGCGGGGTGTTTGAACCGGGGGGATCGGTTGAAGTGGTGTACAACTATCCCATGTACCTTGATAGCTTTTTTAAGGACAACTTGTTTGATCGGTTTCACGAATATGACAATCCCCTGTTCAATCCTATAATTAATCAGGAATGGTCCGGGACTATTGACCTTTGCTGTGAATGGCTTGACAGGCTTGGGGCTTGGTCAGATACATTTGCACAAATAGGGGCCGTTGTCATGCTGGAAAAAAGAGGTACACGGTATATCCGGGGACGGATCACTAATTTTGAAATTGATTATGAAAACGGCTTCATCAACTTAAAAGGAAACGTTCTGAAATGAAACTACTATATGCCGGGCAAGGTGTGTCCGAAAAACCATTCACGGAACTTCAGTATAACTGTACAAGAAATAAAGCTTGTCAAAAGCCTTTTTATGTACCTGTCAACGTGTTCAGTGATATTGTTCTTTTTGCTGACCTGTCAAACCTGCCCGGGGAACCGGATACAGTTGCAATTGAGGTCATGAACGTTTGTGACATTGACAACGTTGGAACAGCTGTTGCAAGTTCTTCCGTTATTGGTCAGGATCATTTAGAGCAATGGTACGGGGTCTTTGGTGGGTTGGTTGTTACCCCCCCGGTTGGTGTGACATACAATAGATTTTTCTTCAAGGTCACTTTTACACTTGATGGCCTTGATTATGTTTATTATTCGGAACAGTATGAATTTCCATTGTGTGAAACATTGACCCGGCTTCGTGCTTGCTATCCGAACGAAGAAGTTGGAACGGATGCCGTTGATTGCAATGGGATTTATTACGGCTTCCCAACTACTGAAGAATATCTTGGTTCACCCGTTTACAGATATATTCACAACGGCTTCGTTCGTATGGGTTCAATTGAATCGCAAAAGAACAGGTTGACTTTTTCTGCATTCAACAATAAAAAGGTTTACAAGTCGAACGTTGTGCAAGAATGGCTTCTTGAATTTGAACTTGTTCCTACATTCTACAAGGACTTTTTAATTGGAATATTTGCCCGGGGAAATGTTCAGATTGACAGTGTTGAATACAAGCTTGCAGACGGTCAAGAAGTGGCAATGATCAGTAAGGATGCAAAGCTTTGGAAGATGGACATGATATTTGACAATGAATGCAAGCAGGTATTTGGATGCAAGCCGGCGGACTGTGTTCTTCCTGAAGTTCCCCCGGAACCCTGTCTTCTTCCTGATCTTGTCTTAACCGTTGAAGAACTTGAAGGAACATGGACAGGAACATTGACCGGGGTAATTCCCCCGGGGGCCGTTGTTTATTGGGAAGTACAGGAACTTATTTCCGGGGTCCCTGTTGATAGCGGGAATTCGATTGATGAACCGGATGACATTCCCCCTTTCCAATTCGTTATTAACGACATTGACCCTGACACTTGTTATGTCATACGTTGGCGGATCAGCTGCGAAGAAGATAATTATTCACCTTGGTCCCCTGCACAACAATTCGGGGATTGTGAAACTGAACCAACGTTGTACAACTATGAATGTGAAAGGTTCCTTTGTACCAATTGTTCAGAACCGATTGACACAATTATTGCTTCAAGTCCCAACCCGGCATTGGTATTATTCAAGTATTACAAATCTGGAACAACACCAACAACGGTGACACTTCGACCAATAGCAACCAGCCTTTCAATTCCAGCTGATACTATTGTTGGATTGGCCCGGGATACCTGTCTTTTATCATGTGGGGACCCGCCCCCGTTTGAAGGCGAATAATTTGTTTTTACAAAAAGTATATATTTGGGGTGTAATTGCACCCCTTTTTTATTTCTTCCTGTTGCCTTGGTACGGGCTTATTGTACAGATTAAAAAGCTTTTTAAACGTACAAAACACAAAAATTTATGAATACCTTTTTTCCAAGAAGGTTCTTCATGCCATACCTAAGCGGCCCGGCTTGTACCATTGCGGACGGTTGCGCTGAACCTGATTTTCCACAATCAACACAGCAGTGTGTTTGCGAAATCGCTGTTGGTGGCATCAATGAACTTTACTTTGTTCCCTGTACTGAAACCTTCAGTCAGGCAAACGTTCTTGATCTTGATTGGTGGACAGCATTGATTGGGACACCTGAAATCCCGGGTCCCTTGGGACGTTCGGGGCTTGGCATTGGATCAATTGCCAAATCAGGGCAACAGAACGAACGGGTTGCATCATGTAGAACTGAACAGCTTATTTCTATCACTTGGGCCTTGACCTTCAGTATTAAATGCTTTGACAAAAGTTCTGCACGTTCCACATGTGCTAAGATGAACGAATTGATCACAAACTTCAGCAGCTATCTTTTAGTTGCAAGAATGTGTGACGGGGATAATACTGTTCTTCCGGTTGGGGTGTTCAACACTTCTGATTTCGATTGGATTGTTCCAGACAATAACGAAGAAAGCCAAACAGCCCAAGTTGTTCTGTCATGGAAGGAACTTGGTTTTCCTTGTACTATTGATGTACCGGGTCTTTCAACCGTATTGCCTAAACTTTCCTAAGAAGCAAAACTTAGTTTCATGCCTCAATTTCAGTCTGAAAAAGACCTTGTTTCCTTTGTCATTGGGAAGAAGCTTCCTGAATGGCAAAGGAAACTTTTTAAAAAGTATGCTGAAGCCGTACAGGTTCACAGCCAAGGAGAAATATTTTATAAACTGAACACGTTGTTCCCGAACGAACACCCTGAAAGCAAGAAGAACAGGATACTTGCCTTTGAGAGTGTCACAGAAGCTTCGTTTGGACGTGCAGCCAATAACGTGAACAGGATATTCAAAAATTCTTCCTACACGGTAGAAGCGTCTGAAAAGGTCCTACAATACACTTCTGAACACACCTTTGACGGGATGAACTTCTTTGCATGGTTCCTTGATGAATGGGTGAAGTTTGCATTGAAGCAAGATGCCAATTCCCGGATCGTTGTGTATCCCCCGGAATACGTTGAAAAGTATGGTACAGGCCCCGTTGTCTTCATTGAAAGCTGTCACATTAAATACCTGTCAAACGACATGGTTATTTTTATCAGTGAAAAAGAAAGCGTTGTTGATTATGAAATTGAAGAAGTCCATGTTTGGAGTGAAACCTTTTATGATCAAACCATAAACAGGCCCAATTTCCGGGAAGCAAGGGAAAACACATACACCCCGAAAATGAAGGCAACGTTTAAAAAGTATGTGTACCATGTCTTCATGAAAGACTTTGGCCTTATCAGGATTTCACAGACAGAAGATGCAAAGGAATACGACATTGAAGAATTTGAATTCAAGCAAGAATTCCTTCCTGTCATTGATGCCGGCGGGGAAAAGTCCAAGCACAACGTGAACAAAAGTTTCCTGAACCCCTTTGTATCATTTGGCAACTTGGCCCTTCTTCAGCATTCACAACATACAGCTGTGAACTTCACGTTCAGCTTCCCAAGAATGTCTGAAATACAAACCCCCTGTGATGCTGAAGGTTGTCAGAACGGGCAAATCCTTTGTGAAACGGAAGCTGATCAATCCGAATACGGGGATAGGAAGTATTGCGGGAAGTGTGGGGGATCGGGATACACAAGAAATCAAACCCCTTACAAGGTTTATGTCAAGCAGTATGATCCACAAGGTTTGGAAAGTGATAACAAGCACCTTGATGTTGATGATGTAAAATATTATACCCCGGATACTTCAATTCTTGAATATTCCAAAAGCGAATGGAAGGATTATTTGGAAATGGCTGAAACGGCCGTTTACATTTCCCAACGTGTTGCAACGGGTAATGTTGAGAGTGCAGAATCAAAACAGATTGACCGGGATGACATGTATTCCTTCCTGACCAAAGTTGGACAGTGCTTCTTTCAAAGACTTCGCTTCGTGCTTCAGTGCTTTGAAAATTACATGATTGCTTCCCCTGTTCAGGTAAGTGTTGAAATTCCTTATTCGTATGCAATCCTTAGTGAATCGGAAGCATTCACAGCGTTGAAGGACATTCTTTCTTCCAACGTTCCTGTCATGCTGAAGGCAAGTCAAGTTGATAGCTTCGTGAATAAGTTCATTTCACAGTCATCCCCTGTCAGGAAGTTTATTGATGTTCTAAAGGTTGTTGATCCATTGCTTTACTATACCAATGCAGAAATTGCCGGCTTTAAAGCAAACATGATTGTCACCCCTGAACAATTTGCTGTTCACGTTTTCGCATTCCCAACGCTTCAAAATATGTTCTTCAATGACAAGGACCTTTTTGCAAAGGACACCAATCAAATTGTTGCAACGTTGAAGAAGGACTTGGAACAATACAAGCCGGAACCGGTGAAGGATTTAAAGACAAAACTTTTGGAACAACAACAACAAGGTGAATGACAATTACCGAATATCTGGAAAACTTGAACAGGCTGAAAAGGCTTGCAGTGGACCGGTGGGGTTCTTTGTCAACACTGGAAAGAAGTGTTGTTGACGGTTCATTTGATTGGTTGATTGAAAACCTTGAAGTCAAGAAGGGTGAAATTGCAACTGATGAAGACCTGTCCCGGGTCATGGATGAATTCATTCAAGCTGTTGTTGATATCGTTAATTCAGCCCCAACCTATCAATCAAGGATAAGCAAGTTTCTTGGGGACCTTACAACGATCCAAACGAACAACAAGCTATTCCACAAAACAGCCCACAACTTTAACATTGAAACGGCCGGTGTCACAGCTGTTCAAAAGACCATTGTTGATGAAGTCATTCAGCAATATACTGGCAACGGCTTGAATGCACACTTCGCTGCACCATTGAAGGAAAATGTATTCAGGAACATTCTTGCCGGGGCGAATATGCGGGACGTGAAAGAAGTCCTGAACAACTACATTCTTGGCGGACAGGATAAGTCAGGGAAGTTGAAAAGCTACCTTGATCAAACGGCAATGATGGCTGTTGATAGTTACACCGGGGCAATCAATCAGCAGCTTGTCAATGATTTTGTTTTTACTGGATATATCATTTCTGGATCATTGATTGAAACAAGTTCCAAGCAGTGTATCGAAGCGGTTGATCAGTCACATGATACCAGCGGATACCTGAAGTTTTCGGAATGGGAAAAGATACTTGACATTGCCCGGACAAATCCAAAGGCCAAGTTGATTGAAGGAACAACGATCAAGAACCTTCCGTTGAATAAACTGCATTGGGGTTGCCGGCATGACTTCACCCCAATGATCGTTGTTGAAGACATTGAAAAACCAAAGCCAAAGGCCAAGCAGGAACCTTTAAAGGTTGATACGAAGCCGGACCCAATTCTTCAAACTAAGTTTAAAGCTGCAAGAAGTAAGACTGAAGCAAGGCAATTGATCAAGGACGTTATTGAAGGAAACCTTGGCCTTCCTGTGAAGTCAGTAACAATTTCTTCAACACTACCATTGGAAGATATCAATGCCCGGATTGCTGAAATACAGCGGTTGTCAAATGCCTACAAACTAAGTGATGCTTCTGACAAGACATATCCTGTCAAAATACACATGAAAAGTACTTCACGTTATTTCGGTGTTGTTAAGCATTACGGTTATGGAAGGCAATTCACAGATATAAACTTTGGGGACCAAACGGATCACATTGCAAACAGGACAAGGACAAATTCAAAAGCGGACTATCTGCGAAGCAAGTCCCCTGTTGATCCTGCAAACGAAAAGCTTGCGATAACAACCCATGAATTTGCACACGTCATTGCAATCAATCAACAAGGGAATTTTAATATTGAAGTGAAGAAGTTTTTTGTTGAACTTGAAGAAATAAGGAAAGAATATTTCAATGACCTCAATTATTTCAAATCATTTGGTCAGGATGACAAGTATTCAGCAATATTCCTTGGGAAGTATGCTTCAACTAACTTAAACGAATTCATGGCAGAAGGCTTCACGGAATACCAGCTTTTAAGTGAACCTTCCTTATATGCCAAAAAAATTGGACTTTTGATTGATAAATATTTCAAGAAATGACCGACACTGTAAACCTGATATGTTTTGAATGCAAACACTTTCGGCCGGAAGCCGGGGGTTGCACTGCATTCCCTGAAGGGATACCGGATGAAATTCTTCAGACAAACGAACATTCCAAGCCATTGAAAGAACAGGATAATAAAATTGTATTTGAACCAAAAAAATAAAGAAACATGTTCCCTACAACCTTTATTGACAAAACACAATGTTTGCAATCACTTGTTGGTATCAGGTCCCAATGTGAAGTTGAAGACCAATATCCTTTTTGGATTGAAGACGTTCAGGGCCTTGATGTGAAGAAGCTTTCTTCAATGACCAAAGCAAGCAACCCAAGCGGGAAGGACTTTGGCAACCAGCTGATCAACACAGCTGCAAGAATGATGCTGTCAGATATTGAATTCTTGATGAACAATGGATACAAGATGAACGGATCAATTGGGGACGTTTGTTCATCCTGTGTTCTTTCCCCGGTGTACACGGCCAATGCCGGGATCATAGTGAAGCCTTCCATTGCAAGCAGGTACAAGACCCTGAAGATTTCAAAGCTGGTAATACTGGCAGACGTGACGGGGACCTATGAACTTTATTTTGATGACGGGGACACTGTTCAAAATTTTGATGTTGCAATTCAGGCCGGTGTGTTGATGCCGTTGAAAATGACATACACCACTTCACAGAAAAGCGTGAAGATCGGGTTCACTGATATCAGTGTTGGCCTTGGTCAGATAAGCTGTCAAACAGGGGCTTCTTGTGGTTGTGGGGGATCAGCAACAGCCAACAACCCGGTTTCACTGTCAGGCCATATTGCCGGGGTTGAAGGATCAACACAATACGGGTTCATTCCCTGTGTTTCTATTGGGTGTAGTTATGATGCCGTTGTATGTGACATGATACACCAAGCAGAAAACACGTTCGGGCTTGCAATGGTGTACAAGATTGGTGAACTGTATTACGAAAACAAAAACCAAGCGGACAGGAACAATGACACAGTTTCTTTCAATGATGAACCACAAATTGAAACGAAAAGCACATACGGAAAAAGGTATAAAGAAAGCCTGACAGGGACCGGGGACATGATGGGTTTAAGAAGCATTGTCAACACGTACCTGAAGAACAACCGTTCTGACAAGTGCATTATTTGTGAAAGTAAAATTCAAACAGCATACGCAACAGGATGACGGACTTCACTTCAAATATCGGTGAACTGATCGAACGCTTCAAGGTCATAAAGGAAAAAGCACTAAGCATTGACCTTTCAGAAGCCCTTGTAATTGGTGTGAATGCAGCGAAGGCAACCATGCAGGTCAGGATATTCAACCGGGGTGAAGATGCTGGAAACGTTTCCTTGGGGTCTTACAGGGGTCCCAAGAAGTCAGTCAGCAAGAAACAATTTGAAGGACGGAAGATTGAATTCCTTTTTGGTCAGGTTGATGACATACGGCTTTCACAGTACGAAAAGAAAAGGGTTGCGAAGGGCCGTCAAATCAGGTACAAGGATTTAGAATTCACCGGGACACTTCGCCGGGGGATCGTTGTGATAAAAGAAAGTACAATCAGGGTTGTGTGTTCCATTCCAGACGAAGACCTGTACAAAATTGCAAGGGGTCAAGAAAAGCAAATCAATGCTGAAATCTTTTCCCTGTCAGATGAAGAAAGGGAAGTATTAAGAACAAACGTCATTGCAGCAACAAAACAGATTTATGATAGGATATTCAATTCTTGAAGAACTGTTCAGGAACATTCTTCAAACTAAGTTTGTCACCGGAATATATCATTCCGTATTACTGAAGCCCCTTGAAAAAGGCGGACTGAAACCAGCTGCCCCGGTCAACGGCCGGTATCAATATGTTGGTCTTGATGATACCAAGGGCTTCAGCTGCTATTGCAGGACAACCGGGCCTTCAGACGTTGTTGATGCCGAAAAGATTGGGGGTTGTAATACCCGTAAGTACAGGTTCAACGTTCCCCACAAGATTGTATTCTTTAACGCTTCAGAAGACAGGAACCATGAAGACATAATTGCAACCCTTCTGAAAGCATTCATGAAGACAAGCTTTATCCGAATTCAAAAGTTCACAGTCATCCCGGATGAAATACTTCGTTCAGAAGCCCCAACAGGGCGGTTCAACTTCCGGGACAACACACTTTATTTTGCAATTGATTTCTTTGTACTTTTGGACTTACAGACAAGTAACTGCAACGAAGAAATAAAATGTGAAGGGGTCCCAAACCCTTTCTGTTAGCAGGACACACACAACAAATGAAGGGGCATAATTATCGCTTATGTCCAACGTTAATGTGCTTTTTTACCGAACAGAAGCGGGGGTTCACACCAACCCGGCCGAAGTACAATACTATCAAACATCATGTCTTGAAGGTGTTCAACAAGTCAATAAACAATTCCGGGAAGTATTAATTCATTGGGAAGTTGACCAATGGGTTGAAGACGCTGTTTATATCCCGGGGCAAAGCGTTGTTGCCTTGAAGATCACAAACCAATGTGATAGCACGTTTGCCTATGCCCAAGTAGGGTATAATGATTTCAGGCTGTATCAGGTTTGTTGCTTCAATCAGGAAGAAGGCGAAGGTCTTTTCATTATCACTGAAGACGGCGAAAACATATTAACGGAAGACGGTGACGGCATATTAACTGAATAAAAATTTTTACCCATGTCAATTATTTCAATTCCCATTTACAGGACGGAAGCAGGGGTTCACACAAATCCCGCTGTCAATGGTCTTGTATCAACCAACTGTGAAGATGGCCTATAT
>Ga0193738_1000279_pt1 | contig 32805 bp, 29 predicted proteins | sample L2a1metaG_FD_144927 | JGI IMG/M metagenome (GOLD analysis project Ga0193738, IMG submission 144927) | Soil microbial communities from a riparian zone of the East river system, Colorado, United States - L2a1 | ecosystem: Environmental > Terrestrial > Soil > Riparian zone | place: USA: East River... | reverse complement strand
GGTCAGCGTCCCGGCATTCCAAAGTTCGTTCAGCGGCACAAGCCAAGCCTGCTTTTGCGTTATCGGGTTCCACGCCTGTAATGATCCGGTATAGGGTCGCGGTAAGCTATCAGGATCGCGCAAATTAACAGCAATGCCTCCTTTGTTCGGATTTTCTTTCCACGAATTGAAGTCAATATTCTTGTTGGTGTAAACAACAGCATCGTGAATGGTCGGAATATATGCAAGCCCTGTTAACGGATTGAACGACATCGCGTGCCAGCTGTGAGCACCGTGAGGACTGGGCGTGATGTACGCACTCCCTGAATCATAACGCGCATTGACGGCGATCTTCGGTATGCCCGTGAGCGAGTCTATTTCGGTTGCCCATGTTGTCTCGGCAAAAGGTTTAGCGGAGATGAACTTGCCGGATTCGCGGTTGATCACATAAAAGAATCCATTCTTTGGCGCGTGCATCAGCACCTTAGTGGCCTTTCCTTTAATGTTTAACGTAGTCAACACAATGTCCATGTTCGAGTTGTAATCCCAAGCATCACCTGGAGTGGTTTGGTAATGCCATTTGTATGAACCATCATCCGGATTTAGCGCTACGATGGATGAAAGGAAAAGATTGTCACCTCCCTGCTCACTGCGAACTTTAGGATTCCATGGTCCTCCATTGCCAGTACCTATATATAATGTGTGGAGTTCATGATCATAGGTAAAGCCGTGCCAGGCATTTCCGCCCCCACCGTACTTCCACCATTCTCCCGTCCATGTTTCCGCGGCCATTCTCATGGCATCATTTTCAAAACCGTCGGCCGGGTTACCCGGTACGATGTAAAAGCGCCATTGTAATTTGCCGGTCTCTGTATCATATGCAGTCACATATCCGCGGTTGGCAGTTGCCTCGGATCCGCCATTGCCAATGAGCACTTTGCCCGCAAAAGCCTTAGGTGCTCCGGTTATGTTCATTTTTTTGCCAGCCTCAACGGTAAGGGTGGACCAAATTTGTTTGCCCGTCTTTGCATCTAACGCAATAAGGCGGCCTTCCCAGGTTGCAAGGAAAATTTTTCCATTATAATAGGAAAGTCCTCTGCTCTGGGTCCATCCTGGTTTCCGGTCTGTAATATGCTTTGCTACTTCAGGGTCAAATTCCCAGACCATTTTGCCATTGGTCGCATCGACGGCCCTCACCCGGTTCATGGTTCCGGTGAAATACAAAATGCCATTAACTACCAGAGGAGTAGAAACCAACGCTACGTCATTAGGCAAATCAATGTACCAATCGGCTTTAAGTTGTTTTACAGTAGCTGTGTCAATATCTCTCAATGGACTGAATCGCTGCTCGGAATGGGTGCGGCCATACGCAAGCCACTCGGATGAATTCGTTTCGTCGGCAATCATATCGTCCTGGGATCTCGAGCAACTAAGAGTAGTTACCAAGAGCAGTACAATGATCGATTTGACAGGTTTGGAGAGCATGCTAAAATTTAATCCGTTTGTTACCGCACTATAAAAGCAACCCCTGCCCTATCCATTAAACCAGAAGGAATGCATCAGAGCAATAAGACCAAAGTAAGGAGAATGCGTTGATTATGAACAACGGTTCTCAAACTTTTTATAAATGTGTAAGAACTGCCTGTTCTATCTTAAGTTCCCTTATCCGGATAACTCAAACGTCTTAATAAATAAACGCTCCCTAGCAAGATGCATTCCTTCTTTCACCAACATTAATTCAGTTGAAATGTGGCGTACCGATCTGGCACCATTTTAGTAAGGGCCTAAGAAACTAACGCCACAATTATGAATGAGTCAGAAACTATCTTAGAAGGCTATAGCGCCCAGGAAAAGTCCGCCTACCTAGGAGCAATAGCATCCCTTGCAACTGCCGATCGCGCAGCTTCGCAAGAAGAAGTAGATCATATTACAGCACTGGCCCAGGCTGCCGAGCTTTCCGAGGATCAACAGCAAGAGATTATAAATGCCGCCACGGGCATATCAGGAGCCGAGTTGAAACAATTCTTGGATGTATTGCAAAACAGTAAATTGAAGTTCTCTCTTATAGCCGACATCATAACATTTGCCAAAGTCGATAACCGGTATACTGAAGATGAGAAAAGGAGCATTAAGCAAATTGCTACCTACCTTCATGTAGATGAAAATCAGTTCTCACTTCTCGATCAATTTGTGGATAAAGCTACACAACATCCCACTGCTGCTGAGGAAGTCCGGAAGCCAGGGTTCCTTGAATCACTTGGACTAAAGAATAAATTTGAAAATGCGGGCATCAACTCAGGTTCATTTATCAATGGACTACTCGGAATGCTTGGGCCACTTGTACTAGGGCGAATATTGAGAGGCAGGGGTCGATCCGGCAGCGTTATGGGCCAGGGCCGCAGTCCGATCCCTTCTGGAGGCGGATTCGGTGGACTCGGTTCCATTTTCTCTATGTTGAATGGTAGCCGCTCAGCCGGCGGAATTGGAAGTATACTTTCAAGAATCTTAAGATAATGCACTAACTCTTAAATAAGTTATACCATGGGATTATTAGATTTTTTTAAAAAAGGAGAAGAAAAGCCCGTTAAGAGGGAGCCATCTCCAACAGTCAAGCCAACAGCACAACCAGCGCCGCCGCAAAATCGCGAATACGTGGTCAAGAGTGGAGACAGCCTTTCTAAAATTGCCAAGCAGTTTTATGGAGATGGAGGTGCATGGAAGAAAATATTCGAGGCGAATAGAGATAAGATCAAAAATCCGGACTTAATACATCCTGGCCAACACATTATTATACCATAATCAAATTTGAATATATATGCGAAACACATTAATCATCAGCCTTATACTATTCATTTCGGCAGGATGTGGTAGTAAGGAGGTAACTAATGAAGAAAAGATTGCTGGAACGGCTGAAAAAACCTGGGAGGCGACGCGCGAAACGGATGCCTCCGGAGATAAGGACAAGCTTACACGGGCAGAGAAAAAAGAACGAATAACTTTCGCCAGGAATGGCAATGTCCAAATGGGAAATGGTAACGAGAGCATGAGTGGGCAGTGGTCACTTGAGGGTACCAATTTGCAACTGCATTTTGCCAGTGAAAATGTCACCGAAAACTTTGTCGTACTCGAGTTAAAGAACGACGTAATGAAGCTAAAAGCTGGTGATGGTTCCGAACTGACGATGAAACCCGACTAGCACGGTATTTCAAATTGTAAAAAAAAACGGCGCACTGCCGTTTTTTTTATATTATATAACATTGGGCAACATATCTACGCATACAAACTATTTATGCGCTGGGATCATTACATCGAGTCAATAAGAAGTTAAAAATGAACCTGGAATGCATCAAAGAAAACTTGCCCGCCGACATTGTGTAGAATGTTTGTCTTGGTTGTAGCAAAAATGCCTAGTCATTCAAACGTGCATTCACTGGTATTCTTCCTTCTATAATTCGCAACGGGTCTTCCAACGTTTCTGCTGCATTTATTTGTTGACCGCTCCTAACGGATAAGTAAATAAAATCGGCACAATATTTCGCGGCGAAAGCTCATATGCACGCCTTAATAGGTTTGCAGCTGTGAAATCTCATTTATCTAATTCAGTTATGAAAACATTTGTTAAAAATACCATCACGTTGGTCATGTTGTCGTCAATTGCCTTTTCTTGCGCACAGCAATCCAGCCAGAACATGGAATCCCCGCGCGATAGCGTGAAACAAGAAGACAAGGATGTCAATACAGGAAATATTGAACAAAGTAAGAGCGATTCCGAGTTTGTTCTTGCTGCTGCCGACGGAGGACTGCTCGAAGCTCGCCTGGGCGAACTTGCCCTAACTAAAGCACTTTCTCCTGAGGTTAAATCATTTGCACAGTCTATGGTCACAGATCATGGAAAGGCCAATGAGGAACTGAAAATCCTGGCATCTAAATCAAACATTTCCATCCCTGAAACGCTTAGCGCGACAAGCCAGGAAAAGTATGATGCAATTGCGCAGAAGGATGGTGAAGACTTCGACAGAGCATATGCCGAAGCTATGGTAGCCGACCATAAAGAAACAATCGAAAATTTCCACGTTGAAGCCGATAAGGGAAGTGAATCAGAGATTAGCGACTGGGCCGAGGCAAAGATTACTATTCTCGAGCATCATCTCATGATGGCACAAAAGATGTATGACGTTGTAAAGAAATCAGAATAGTTCTGATCAGCATGTTGCTCGTGGCTGCGGCTTTCTTCAAAAACGTCGTTCAGATCCAAGTGTCGTTCATATCCAGCTAGATAGCCAACTTCCATTTATTGGGGAATCCGTTCCGATAATAACTGATATTAAAGACAGATGATGTCATCTTCTTTAAATAGGTAGCGAAGTGCTTTAACAACATCGCTAAAGCAGCCCATCATCTGCAAATGAAAGTAGCTTTCACTTGTGAGAATGATATACTTAACTGTGGTGGCTATTTGGGCTATGCGGAAGTAATAGTTTGTTCTTTTTCTTTAATAAAAATGCCAGGATTTACACCAATTATCTTCTTAAAATCTTTGATAAAATGTGCCTGATCAAAATAGCCACACTGGTAGGCTACATTAGTTAAGTCAAACTCCTGACCATTTCTTAACAGATGCAGTACTTCATTGATCCTTGTGATGCGTAAATAATGTTTCGGGCCAATACCCACCTTATCTTTAAACTCTCTCTCCAATTGACGCTGACTGATACATACCCTATCAGCGATATCTTTTATACTTATACGTGTTGTAGTTCGTATCAATTCAGCAGCAGTGTTAATATAGCTAATGTCAATCTTGTTGTCGACCATTTTCTTTAATAAGTAGCTTTCTGCACGCACGATCATGGCTTGGATATCTTTTTCTTCCTTTATCCTATGGGCAAAATCACGAAATTCACTACCTAACACCAGCGTTATATCTTCGTAACAATTACTGAAGATTGAAGCCGGTATCTTAAAGAGGCTATAGAGTGCTTCTGGTTTCAAGCGAATAGAAAATACTTTTACGATACTCCTAAATTGGATTTCATGTGATTGGGTGAAAAGCCCAACGATCATATAATCGGGAGACTGCGCCCATTGATTATCACTGGGAAGGTCGCAATGCGGGTTGTTAAGATGAAAAATCAATTCAAGGTAGCCATTTGGAATCATCTGGCTGGACCAGCATCCCGAATCATTAATATTGAAATGACCCTCCGAATATAATTCCACGAAAGGTCTGAGGGGTTCGCTTGGCTTATACTCTTTGATCCAGATACTCATTCTTACTGAACCGTTTACTTTAAAGATAGTATCTTGTAAGCAAAAATGAAATCAGGTAAGTCGTACTGCCACCAAAAATTCAGCATATTACTTTAAGGTTATCGTTGTCATGCTATTTCGGACGGTTCTACCTCGCCTCCCCAAAGCTCCTTCATTACACCATCAAGATCTCTAAGTGTTTGGCCGCAGTCACCGTTGTAAGAGGAACCATGCATAGTCGCCAGAGTTTTTGGTTGGAGGTCCGCCAATGAATAAAGGAGTTTTTGAGTTTTATGGTTATAGGGGGTATACTCCATCAATGGTCCGTGTTCAAACTCGAGCATTGATTTTTTGTGTAGCCCTAAAATATCGTTATCAGTTATGTCTTTTAAATCTCCGTTTTGATGAAGCAAATCGGAGCATAGTAGCGTTTTGTTAGTTTCCTCAAACATCACCCCGGCATCCCATCCGTGCGGCAAATGAGGTGTTCTAATAAATCGGAAGCTGTGTTTTCCAGTATTTAAGATGCTATTATCTTCCATAGCATGTGCAGGCCGAATCGCAAAGTCACCCATATTTACAAGGGCACCCACCTCACTACAAACAGCTTTTGCATTTGGGGCGACTCGCAGCCATTCGTTAAGTGCGCCGCATTCATCTACTTCAAAATGACTAAAGCCAATCCACCTGATCAGTGATGGATCAATGATTTTACTTACAGCCTCATGTACTGCTGGAAACATTTGTCTCATTCCAGTGTGATAAAGCATTGGTTCATGATCTTTTATTAAAAAATGATTAAGCTGGAGATTGAATTCCTTAACAAAGATTGAGATGCGATAAACATCGGGTGCAATTTCAGAAATGTTATGCATGACTTTTTGCTTTTAAAAGTTGTTAATCCGGATCAAATGTATTTCTGAAAGCCGCATCCAGGATTGTAAAAAATCGACATTTTAAGATTTTCGGCAGGCCAACCAACCTCCGCAGCTCACTGTAGGAGTATAAACAGTCCGGCATTTTTCATTGACGAGTCCTTAAAGTGTATAACTCTGCCATTCTTTACTTGCCAAAACAACTGATGTTTCAACCTGGCGCTTTGGTATCGTCCAATACTTGGTGAGCAATCTGTTCTTTTCTTCATCGGGCAGCAAACGGAAGCCATGCTTTTGATAAAATCCAACTGCCCAGGTAGCCTCTGCCCAGGTTCCAATTAGAATAGGCTTACTGGTCAAATTCTTCAAAGTCGAAAGCATCTTTCCTCCAATGCCTTTATTCCTCGATTTCGTCCGGACATAGGCATGCCTGATGAGCGTAACATCACCTTTATCCTGTATCCCCATTACCCCCAGAATAGATGCCTCTTCGTTGTAGCACCAGAACTCCACACCCTGATCGATTTGAATTTTTAGTTCTTCCATTGACATATACGGATCATGCCAGCGGTCAGCGGGGATCACACCTTTGTAGGCGGAAGCCCCATCATTGATAATGGCGTAGATCTCTTTCAAATCTCCAGAGGTGCATTTCTCTATCATAATAATTCTAATTGCTATTGCTCGATCTTATCCAATGGCCGTCATAAGACAGTGTAAAGTTAAAATGGTCGCTAATAATATGAAACTCTCACATGTGGGAAGTAGCCAAGCCAAACCAAATCTTTCCGGGTAACTGGAAATTCCTAACTAATTTGATTGTTCAGGTCTATTAAAAATTTTCTGGAGTAAGTAATAGAGGGGCAAGCCTGCCAGGAAAAGAGTAAATCCGATAAGGGCTGTCTGGGGCGCGAAATACATCACGCTGAAATTCACAAGCGCATATCCTGCAATAAAAATGATCGGCATCCATGGATAGAATTTCATTTTATAAATGTTTGCCGGTTCTGCACCCTCTTGTCTGGCGCGCTTTCTTAAAATAAAAACGGAAGCACAGGCGGCTATCAGCCCGATACTATCGAAGAACATCACATAGTTTAATATTTTTTGGAAAGAGGATAGAGTGAAAAGGAACACAATAATAATTGCCACATATGCAGTTAATGCTATCTCCTGGGTTTGCGTCCTGGGGTTCACTTTCATAAATACTGGCGGTAACACCTTTTCTTCGGCCATTGCATAATACATTCTGGGATTTGACAGTAACGATGCATTAACGTATGCTAGCACTGCCAGAAACATTAGTACGGATACAATAATTGCTGCGGAATTTCCAATGACTGTCTCAGTCATCTCGGCTGCGAGCGCCGGTGAATTTTTGAGTCCATCAAAACTTAAAACATTAACATACGAAACATTGACCAGCAGATAAAGAATCAAAACAACACTCATCCCCATAAATATTGAACGCGGCATCGTACGACTTGCATTTGCAACATCGCCTCCAAAATTCATCGTCTGATGATAACCTCCGTAGGTGAAGAAAATAGGCACAAAGCATATCCAAAACGCCTTGAGACTATCTTCTATTGATAATTCCCTTACTATCGATTGACTTTTGGAACTCGTGAAGAACATCGCGCTGATCAACAATAGAAGCATGCTGATCTTTATGATCATTAAGACGTTCAATGTCCTTGCTCCCATTTTTATTCCGAGCAAGTTAATCCCATACAAAAAGAGAACAGCAACAATTGTTGTAATTCGTGTTGCTGTTTCAGAATCAAGATCAGGAAATAACAATGGATTGATATACTCAGCACCCATAATGGCAACCGATGCGCTTGACCCGGCATTGGCAATGACTGAAATCCAATTCACCATAAACGCAAATGCAGGATGATAGCAATGTGAGAATATCTTATAAAAGCCACCTGCTGCCGGGTAGCGCGATCCTACTTCTGCAAGCGTTAACGCGCCAAAAAAACTAATGATCGCGCCAGCGACCCAGGCTATAAAAAATATTGAAGGAAGCTGTGCTTTCTGTGCAATTTCAACTGGCGTTCTAAAGATGCCCGTACCAATTACCACGCTCACCACGATCATGGTGAGGTCAAAGGTATTCAGGCGGGGCTTAATGGACATTAGCGAGTAAGTAGCCCAGCGTCTAAAACCAATTGCGTTCCAGTCACATACCGAGCACCGTCTGACACCAGGTAGACAACCGCACTTGCAACATCTTCAACTTCAATCCAAGGTACGGCTAACAAATTACCAGCAGATGCTTCGGCGATTTGTTCCGCTGTTTTTCCTTCAAGCGCCGCAAGGCCATCGTTCATCGGAGTATTCACTCCGGTTGGATGAATAGAGTTCACCCTGATATTATAAGGTGCTAACTCGATTGCCCACGATTTCGTCAAGCCCACAAGGCCCCATTTCGAAGCAGCATAATGACTAAGCCTGTTCATACCCCGTAATCCGGCAATTGATGAATTGTTAATGATGTTACCGGACTTTCTTTCAATCATTGACGGGATGATATGCCGCGCAGTAATCCACGCGCCTTTCAGATTGATATCAATCATCGAATCCCACGCGTCCTCAGTGAGTTCATGAGCCAATCCATAGGCGCATATTCCTGCATTGTTAAAAAGAATGTCAATCCGGCCGAACTGAAAAAGTGCTTCTTCCACTGCGGCTTTGACTTCCGCATCCATACGCACATCGCCTTTGAACGTTAAGCAACTTACCCCAAGCTTTTCAACTTCAGCCTTAAGGGTGGTAAGCTCATCAGACGATCCTAGCGTGTAACCTGGATAAGGAAGCGGCTTGGCTATATCCAATGCAACAATATGCACGCCTTTAGCAGCGAGTGCAAGTGCCGTAGCGCGGCCTTGTCCATGCGCCGCGCCAGTAATAAATGCTACGTTATCTTTGAGTGACATGAATCAATATCATTTTAAGTTTAGTGCTTAGGTTCATCTATGTCTTTTTTCGATCGAAAAGGAAAGAGATACTCATCGATCTCGGTTCGCAATACATTATTGAAAATATTGGTGGCGATCATAATGCCGGCAAAGGCCGTGAGAACTACAATTTCTTCCTCCGAAAATCTTTTGCTAATTGGTTGGTATACATCGTCATCAACATAACCTTTGTCTCGTGCGATAGCGGCACCAAAACCGAGCACAACTTGATCTTCCCCTGACAAAATCAGTGATTCCGGATCTTCACCTGATTCGATGATGACCTTTCTGAAATAAGTACTGCACAAGGGGCAGTCAGCAGCCTCCGATATTGACCACGCAAAAAGAGGTGACAGCCGCGTGCCGAGAATTTTCTTCACGTCTTCATACAACGGATACCATTCCATGTAAGCTTTGAAGGCATTGTAGGAACGACCCAAAGTCGCTTTCATGTTTGTAATCCTTGCATTGTATTCCAGCTTATGCTGATCGTAAGCGATCTTTGTTTCGGCCGACGTATGCTCGGGTGATAATGGTTTAATTCTTGGCATCGTAGTAAAGGATAAATTCTATTCTTAAACATCAACCTTTCAACATCAACACTTTGCACTTCGATATCGCAATGTGCCATCAAGAGTTCAAACCGAAGCTACTCCTCTCTCTTTAATTTATCAAGGGCGGGATAAAGATCTTTGCTATAGAAAACCAGATTAGGTGCCTTTAATCGAAGTGATCCGGCACATTGATGGAGCGGTTGCCATGTTACCGTGCGTATCTCTTAATTTTTATAATAGCTGAGGCATGAGTGAGGATGAAAAGACATGTACAATCAATCATGTCTTTGGTCAGGTACGCGATGCCATGCTAAAGATCCTCACTACAAATTCAATCGCTGACCTGGCAAAACTGACAAGCGTGCAAAAGCAGTTAAGGCTAAGGACAGTTAGACATCAAAAGGTTCAGCACCAGCAAACGGTGCATCAATGATACGTTCACCCGTCCAGGCTTTCTAACTCGCCAGTGTATTTGGCGGGGAGTCTCTCCCGGACCACAAGGCAATCGCAAAATCCATTAACTTGGTATCCAGGTTCCCGGCATGGTTGATAAAGTTGAAGCAAGCGGAATGCAGGTTCCGACAACTAAGCGCAGAATGTCATTAATATTTGAGTCAAAATCCTTTCTTGTTGAAGCCCCGCCTCATCCTTTAATTGACCGGGATGATGGAGGCCACATTACGATTACTCCCGGGAAAAGAGTTGGCACCATTCAAGAACTTGATCCTGATCACGCTATAGAACTGATGAGACTGATGATCGTGGTTGGCGAGGCAATGACGATTGGTATGAATAAAAATGGCGTTGATATCGGAAGGATTAACTACCAGGATAATGGAAATTGGAGCGTGTTCAAACCCGAAGGGCCCTATCAGCATGTTCATCTTTATGGAAGAGCAAGAAGCGCTAAAATTCAAAAGTATGGTCAGGCTTGTTACTTTCCACATCGGGATGAACATCCTGAATTTTATGCTTCGTTAAAGCCATTAACTGAAAATGACGTCGAGGAAATTCGAAGTCAAATCCATGTTCTGCTCGCTCATAACAAATATTCCAATTTGTTGTGGGGGATTTAGATTGATCAGTCAGGGCAAATGCTCCAGACAATGACTCATCCCTTTTCTTTCCGTATGCACAAGTGATAAAAGCCGAGGCCGAGCACTATAATCGACCCCACGACTGAATTCAGAAGTGCCTTGTCCGATGTCCCCTCCTCCAAACCGGGGTTTGTGAAATACACCAACAATGAATAAATATAAGGATAGTACGAAATATGCTCCCACTGTCGTATCATGAATCCGCCTGTAAGCAAAGCCATACCTATTCCGATCGGAGTTACAAAACTCTTGAACAACAAGGTAAGCCAGTACTGTATGGCTGCCATACCAAGCGTCGATGCAAACATTTTTATTGCGATAGTCGAGAACTGCTTCCAGGGAATCTGATGACTCGCAAATTCATAGTCGCTATTGACCATCTCGATTACATATCCAGAAGCAACGATAAAAAATGTTAGCAGTACGATCCACAGGAGTACAAGGGATGACATTATGAAGAATTTTGAAAAGTAAATATCCGCATAGCTCCTTGGAGATGCGTACACCTGTTTCCAAGTGTTGTTAGTATATTCAATTTGTACTACGAGGCTGATCACAAGAATAACATACATTGGAAGGAACAACGAAGCGGCTGGCGCCCAATTGTCATTCAGCATAAATGCCCAGGGATCGGCTTTTGTCTGGGACAGAAAAATGTCCGGCCGGCTTAACAGTTTAAGGAAATTTACAGATGGAATAAACAAGGCTCCTGCAAAAGTAAGCCAAATAGCATTCGTTCTTCGAACCTTTAAGAACTCTGCGCTAGTGTTAAGTATCAGGGAAGCCATCATGCCGAAATTATTTGAATGAATACATCTTCGAGATTTGTGCTGGCCGGGCTCAACTTGTAGACTTTTATATCGTTTCGAACGAGCGTGCTATTGAGAGCGGCCATGGATTCCCTGTTCTCAACGGGGACCTGCAGCGTGAATTCTCCCGTTTGTCTCACGTCCATGTCTTGAAGCAACAGTTTGGCATTTTCAATATTATCCACTTCTAGCTCGAGGACCGTGTTCAGGGTTTTCATTTGTTGTAATTCGGCCAGCGTGCCCTGGAATAAGAGGCTTCCATGATGAATGATCCCAACATGGGTGGCAATCTTCTCTACTTCTGTGAGCAAATGGCTAGATACGAGAATAGTTTTTTTGTATTCTTTATTTAGTCCTATGAGTAGTTCACGCATTTCAATTATACCCGTTGGGTCCAATCCGTTGGTGGGCTCATCCAGGATCAAAAGCTCAGGATCGTGAAGTAACGTGATAGCAATAGCCAGCCGTTGTTTCATACCAAGCGAATAGGTTTTGGCCTTCTTATTCGCCGCGTGAGTAAGTCCGACGATGTGCAGTACCTCATAAATTCTTTCTTTCCTACAGGAATAGGTAAGCCTATACACCTCAAGGTTTTCTGTGCCTGTGAGCTGGCCGTAAAGAGAAGGCTGCTCTATGAGGGACCCAATTCGACGAAGGACCTGCAGCCGGTGCATGGCCAACTCCTTGCCGAATATCGAAATTGGATTGTTGTCAATTTTCAATAGTCCAAGCAGCAGCCTTAAGGTAGTCGTTTTACCTGCGCCGTTTGGTCCGAGAAATCCATATATGCTTCCTTTCGGAACCTCGATGTGAAGATTGCGGAGAATTACTTCGTTCTTTTTGAAACAGAATTCCAGGCCGTTGGTTTTGATAAGAGATGCTGTCATTCGAAGTGGGGATGTAAATTGCATACAAGACGATGGTACAATTCGGATGTTACAACGTTTAAATGAGTTATGTCCATCCTCATAATTTCGTCGGCCTATCAACTTGCAAAAACCATGCGAATCTTCGAACTCGATGTTCAGAGTTTCGAGATTGAATTCTCCACCAATCGAAGTGAGATGACTACTTTGTGTTCTGTTTATTCCAATAACTACAACCCTTCATGAAACATCAACCTGAGGTCCTTCCCTCCCGCCGAACCATTCTCAGTTACACGGGCGCATTGCTAGGACTTGGCTTTGTATCCGCAACGGCCAGGCCCGACGCCTTACCTTTGCCATTCGACGTGAGAAATTATGGCGCCACCGGTATTCGTAAGGACAACGCCACGAAAGCTTTTCGCGATGCCATCGACGCTTGCACTGCTGCAGGCGGCGGCACGGTGGATGTACCCGCCGGGGAATACACCGTAGGCACAGTGCAATTGCGCGACAACGTTACTCTTCACCTCGAAGCAGGCGCAACGCTGTTTGCCAGTCAGCAGTCGGCCGACTACGTGAAAGACGTTCGCGCACTGATCTTTGCGGAGAACGCTAAAAACATCAGCGTTAAAGGCAAGGGCACCATCGACGGGCTGGCGCGTTACGACTATGACAACGTGCGCGGTGCTGATCCCGAGATCGCGAAAGAGCAGGAAATCGCACGTCAGGCAGGCATTGAGATGAAGCGCTACTATCGGAGTCGCGAGGCGATGAACATCTTCCTCTTCATACTCAACGACTGCACAAACGTGCAGCTTAGTGACGTCTCCATTATCAACGCGCCACTCTGGACCGTACGCCTCAACGACTGCGACAGGGTGACCGTGCGAGGTGTTTACATTTATTCCGATCTCGAGAAGGGAGTCAACGCCGACGGTATCGACATCTGTTCGTCGAAGAATGTCGTCATTTCCGACTGCATCATTACCACCGCCGACGACGCCATCGTGCTGAAGGCCATCGCCAGGAATGGAAAAAAGGCCAATGCTGTGGAGAATGTTACCGTAACAAATTGTGTACTCACATCATCATCAACGCCCTTGATGATCGGAACGGAAACCGAAGCGGATATCCGACACGTTATCTTCAGCAATTGTGTGATCCGCAATTCTAACAAAGGCTTCGGCATCAATGTGCAGGACGGGGCAGTAGTCAGCGACGTGATCTTCTCCAACCTCACGATCGAAACGAGTCGTCGTCACTGGAACTGGTGGGGAAGCTCCGAGATGTGCAAATTCGTGCTGAAGAAACGAACCGCCACCTCTCCCCTAGGTCAGATCCGTGACATTTTCATCGACAACATCAGCGTGAGAGCACGTGGTACCACGACAATCACCGGACATGTGGACCAGCCGTTGGAAAACATCAGAATGTCGAACGTGAGACTCTTTATAGATGTGGAAGATGCCAAAGACAAACGCGCTTCCGATGCAATACGCATTGAAAATATAACGGGTCTAAAACTCCGCGACGTGTCTGTCGAATGGAACGAAAAGGACACGGAGCCCGCATGGCTGTCCGGACTGGTGTTGAAGAATGTCTCGGACTTCACTGTCGACACGTTCTCGGGAAGGCAAGGACTGAGAGACAAGGAAGTGCCGGCCATTTTAATTGAAAACTGCACCGAGGGCGTGGTCGGAAATTCTTTCGCTACTGACGGGACCGCCACGTTCATCCACGTGAAAGGCGCCGGGACTAAAGGACTCGCAGTGAAAGACAACCGGACCTCGAAAGCGAAAAAGCCGATCACGTTCGAAAACGACGGTGTGAAGAAAGCTGTCACCAGAGACGAATCCTGAAAATGAACTCCATATTGTCGTGTTCGCCTACAAGATCAGTTTAGGTTCGCGGATGTTCGCGCCAGCTGATGCGTTGGCGATGGGTACGCGTTATTGATTGTGGGGTGGCACCGTAACTCCAACCAGAATTTAAGGTCCGAGTAGGTTGACCTTTGAAACAACTGCAAGCAGTCTTTTAAATAGACATTTTTTGATGGTTTATTTCTTGCTGCCGCCAAATAGCCTGCACTTCAGATAGATTTGAAATACGCTATTTTTAACTTTGCCAGTGTTGTCTATATCATCCTTGTGTATTTGAGAGAGACCGAAGACATAACGCACACCTGCGCCGAGGCCGCCTATAATGTCGATTTCACCTCCGATGGCGCCGCTGATTTCCATTGTTTTGTAGTACTCTTTTATGTCAGTTTTTATGACTTGCGTGCCGTAAGAAATTTCTGTGTCAGCCGACAATAGGAACCCAAGTTGAGGACCTGCATGGACGCTTATCCTATCCGTGATGTTGTACCGCGCCAATAGAGGTATGGCAACGTAATTGAAAAAAGTTTCGTAGTTGCTGTCGAACCCGTCAATATCTAATTTACAACCCTGCATGGAAAACAGAACTTCCGGCTGAACTGCAAACTTTTCATTGATCATTGCGACGAGAAACAAACCCGCATGTAATCCAGGCTTTACGTTCGTGTCAGCTGTTGAACCATCGCTGGAATACTTCTGATCTGCAAGGTTTAAGCCTGCCTTGACCCCGCCGCTGATCCCCTGAGCAAAAGAGTATGATACAAGAACAATCACAACGCTTGTTAATAGTAGTTTTTTCACAACGATGGCTGTTTAGGTGCCAACTAAAGATATGTTAAAAACTTGAACCGCATAACTTTAATTCTTGACATCGGTGTATTACTCCGAGGCCAACAATTAAAAAAACCGCATGGTAATGCGGCTTATCTCAGTGGCCCATTATCTTTGAATAACTAGAATTTCTAGATGATGGAACTCCTTGAAATTGCCCTATACGGATCAATATTGGTAATTATAGTTACCTCGATCGCGTTTTTGTGGTATGCACGAAAAACGAAATCGGAATTGGAGCGCCAATCGATGACAATCCGGCAACTTCAGGAAGATCAGCCTAACAATCAACTTCACCTTATTGAATCGACCCTTAATCCCCATCTTTTTAAGAATGTGCTGAATTCTATTCAATCACACGCCTATCAAACCTACTACGCATTGGATAAATTGGCGAATGTGCTGGATTACATTCTATATGATAGCCGACAACAATTCGTTTCCGTAAAAGAAGAAACAGCGTTCGCTCAAAACCTGATAGAAATAAACAAGATCAAACTAAGTCCCCTATTCGAATTGCAGGTGAAAATGAAGATTGACGAAAATGATGAATTCTATTTGCAAAACGTCATGGCACCGCTTTTAACTATAGACCTGATAGAAAATGCGTTCAAACATGCGGACATTCAAAACCCCGATGCGTTTATAAAAATTGTATTTGAGTTGCAACGCGGTGTCTTTACGCTTTCGGTTGTCAATAAGATTTCAGAAAAGCCGCCAATACAGAAGGAAAAAGGAGGATTGGGTTCAAGGACACTTGACCAAAGGCTACAACTGATTTATGGCAGTCATTATACATTAGAAAGAACACGGAAAGAGGATCAATACGTCGCACAATTAAAAATCAACTTCCATGAGTACAAAAATAAAGTGCGTGTTGCTGGACGATGAGATCCCGGGTCTTACTTACCTTAAAATGCTCTGCGAGCAGATTCCTGAACTTGAAGTAGTCAAAACATATAATGATCCGCAAAAATTAGTTCATGATTCGGCCACGTTAGATTTTGATCTGTGCATACTTGACATCGAAATGCCAAAACTGAATGGCGTCCAGGTTGCTTCAGCTTTGAAAAACAAATCCGTAATCTTCACTACAGCCTATCGGGAATATGCTGCTGAAGCGTTTGATCTTGACGCTGTCGACTTTGTCCAGAAACCTGTAACAAAAGAGAGGTTGCAGGTTGCTATAAAAAAACTGCTTGCCCGCCGGCCACGGGAGAAAGAAAATATTCAGCTCAACACTGACCAGGGTAAAACCCTCATTCGAATTAACGACATCTCCTACGTTACGACCTCCGAGATTGACGGCAGAGATAAAGTGGCCTTTATGAAAGACCATTCCTCTTTTGTGCTGAAAAACATTTCCTTCGAATCCCTTCAAAGTCAATTACCGGCAGACGCCTTTTGCAGGGTAAATAAAAAAAACCTTATCTCCCTCCAAATCGTCGCTTCTTATACGTTCGAGTCAATTACCACAACTCTCTCGATCAATGGCAAACCACTGGTATTTGCGTTGAACGAAGTTTATCGGGATCAATTTCAAAACGCAACCAATCTACTTTCGTAGCAAAAAACTTCGGTTTCGTTACATAATGTCCCCCATGAGTTTCTATTTCCTTTCTTGTCCCCTAAAATTGGTACTGGAAATCTTTGGAGAAAAAAGACTGAAGGTTAAGGGCTGCTCATGCAAAACATTATTCAGGTCAACAACGCAAAAAAGTTAGGCTTCTACCTTTCGGTCATCAGCTTGTTCGCGCTGTTTATATACTTCGTAATGCAGAAAGGTGCAGACCTTGAGGTCGGCCGTGGCATCGTTACATCCGTTTCGGCCGAGAGCAATTATTGGAATGACTTCATAACCGGATTGCAACACAGCTCCGCCCATCCTCTTGCAGTTCTACTCGGACAAATCGTAGCAATAATCATAGTGGCGCGATTGTTTGGATATATCGCTCGAAGAGTTCGACAACCCGCCGTTGTTGGAGAAGTAATTGCCGGGATTGTTCTTGGTCCTTCTTTATTCGGACTCTATTTTCCAGAACTGACATCTTCATTGTTTCCTGTACAGTCGTTACCAAACCTTCAGCTACTAAGTCAGATCGGCTTGATCCTATTCATGTTTGTGATCGGTATGGAACTCGACCTCAAAGTTCTCAGAAACAGAGCACATGATGCTGTGGTTGTAAGCCATGCAAGCATCATCGTTCCATTTGCCTTAGGCGTTGGCTTTGCATATTTTACTTACCATACCTTCGCTCCACAGAATATCAACTTTACATCTTTTGCGCTATTTATGGGTATTGCGATGAGCATCACCGCGTTCCCCGTTCTGGCGAGAATAGTTCAGGAGCGTGGTATTCAAAAAACAAGACTCGGCACCATAGTGATTACTTGTGCTGCTGCCGATGACATTACCGCTTGGTGTATTCTCGCGGCGGTTATTGCAATTGTCAAGGCTGGCTCCTTCGGCAGTTCGCTATTCATTATGGCGATGGCAATCGGTTACGTATTTGTCATGCTTAAAGTCGTAAGACCATTTCTAAAACGTATTGGCGACCTGCACACTTCAAGAGAAAACATAAGTCAACCCATTGTTGCAATATTCTTTCTTACGCTCATTCTCTCCTCCTTTGTCACTGAACTTATCGGAATACACGCATTGTTTGGTGCCTTTATGACAGGTGCAATCATTCCGGAGAATACAAAGTTCAGAAATGTTTTCATTGAAAAGGTTGAGGACGTTTCGGTCGTTCTTTTACTTCCATTATTCTTTGTATTCACCGGACTACGGACGCAAATCGGTTTGTTGAACGACCAATCGTTATGGATGACTACAGGAATCGTCATCTTAGTTGCTGTGACAGGAAAGTTTTTTGGCAGTGCCATTGCTGCAAGATTCGTTGGCCAGAGTTGGAAGGATAGTTTGTCAATCGGTGCGTTGATGAATACTCGGGGACTTATGGAACTCGTTGTCCTGAATATCGGATACGATTTGGGTGTTCTTACTCCGGAAGTTTTTGCGATGATGGTGATCATGGCGCTGATCACGACAATGATGACGGGTCCCGCACTCGATGTCATTAATCATTTTTTTAAGGACAAGAAAGATTCAGTAAAATCGAAGATCGTTGAATCAGCCCTTTATAAGATTCTCATCTCCTTTGGCAATCCTGAGACTGGTCGGTCCCTTTTTCGGCTCGCGAATAACTTAACCCGGAACCTGAATGGAAATTCAGAACTCACCGCCATGCACTTGTCCCCGGCAAGCGATCTGCATTTGTACAATATTGAGGAGTATGAGCAAGAAAGCTTCCAACCGATACTTGAAGAATCCCGCCAATCAAACAGGAAAGTCAATACCCTATTCAAAGCTACAAGTGATATTGACAATGATATTACCGAGATGGCAAACAAGGGAAGTTATGACCTGTTGTTGATAGGAGTCGGCAAATCCATTTATCAAGGTAGTATACTTGGCAAAATGTTAGGGTTCACCACTCGTATCTTCCATCCCGACAAATTGTTTGATAAGTACAGTGCCATTCCCGACTCCGCATTGGATGACAGGACATCATCGATATTATCCAGGAGCCGCGTACCCGTTGGTGTGTTCATCGACAAAGACTTTTCCGGTGCGGATAAAGTATTAATTCTCATAGGGAAGGAAGAAGATTCAATACTGCTGGATTACGCGCAGAAGCTTATTGCGAACAATAAATCACAGCTATATATTCAAGAGTTGACTGATCTGAAGTCCCATCATAGTTACCGCGAGCGCATCAGACAGATTGAGCAAGTAGCACCGAATCATATTTCGATCTTGTCTGAACAGTCGTTGGAGAAAAGCCGCTTGCAGTCCGTTGACCTGCTACTAATAAGTATAAGCACATGGGCTGCATTAATCCACAATAAGAATATGACGCTGGTGGACGCTCCTTCGACGTTGATAGTTAAAATTTAATACCCCTAAATCCCCTGAAGGGGACTTGAAATACAGTGCACACAACACTTGAGTGTAGCGAATAAAAACATCAACAATTAACAATCAACAATTAACAATCAACAATTAACAATCAACAATCTGTGGTCATTCAGGAAATCCAATCCTATCCAAAAGATTTTGAAAACGAGGATCGTTTCTGATGTGCAACGGTACCCATTGAACATATTTAAGCATGAGCAGGATCGGGTCCCTATCTATGTAGGCCTTTTCAAAGTAATCAAAAGCTTCCTCTGATTCTTTCAGGTAAGCGGCAGATATCGCAGAAAACGTGTTGGCCACGTATTCACTTTTCGATTTTTCCTTCAATTCGTTCATTAACACCCGGGCTTTGTCCGAACGACCTGTCAGACAATAAACCCAGATTAAGCCATGAATCGCCATGGATTGTCTGGCAGAAAGTTTGCAGGCATACTCGAAGGAAGAAATGGCATCTTCATATTGGTGCAATGCCATTTGAGCAATGCCCGCATTTACGTGACATAAAAATGAATTGGGATCGAGTTCAATACCTGTTTTGCATGCGTCAAGGGCTTCATTAAATTTGCCTGCGCCGTGAAGAATGACAGAGTACATGGCATAGCAAAGAGAACTGAGGGGTTCCACTTGGATGGCCGTCTCTGCATGCCTTGCCGCGTCCTCAAAATCACCCTCCACACAGGTAAGGTAGTTGAAGCCATATCTAAAGTGACCTTCAGCATACCGGGCGTTAATTGCTATGGATTTTAGAAAATTTTTCTTTGCCTCCAGCCAGTTCCATTCAAAACAGGCGTAGTAATACCCAAGAGCACAATAGGGTTCACAAAGAGAAGGATCGAGCTGCGTTGCCTTCTCTGCCAATTGTTTCGCTCGAGCCAAGGTTTCTTTCGGGGGCATCAGGCCGTAGGTTGCAATCAATAGATTCGCATCTGCGTAGGCGGCGTGCGCCAGCGCAAATTGAGAATCCATCGCAATCGCCTGTTTATAACAGTCCAGGCCCTTGAGCATCCATGCACCACGGCGCGTGACATAAAACTTGCCTTTCAAATAGAGTTCATAAGCAGCTGCATTGTTAGTCGGTTTTTTTTTGGTCAGCAAATGCTGATCCTTCTTCAATAAAGTGAGCTTTAGTTTTTTTGTGATGGCAAGTGCAATATCATCCTGAATGGCAAATACATCATCCATGTCCCGATCGTATTTCTCCGACCACAATTGATACCCGTCCTCTATGTTGACCAACTGAGCCGTAATGCGAACCCGGTTGCCCTGCCTGCGCACACTGCCGGCCAGTACGGTACTAACAAGCAGTCTTTTGCCCAATTCATTTAGGTCGAGATCATTATCTCTGAACTTAAATGAGGACGTCCGTCCCGCAACCTTTAGATCCTTTAAATTGGTCAGCGAGTTAATGATCTCTTCCGCGATACCATCACTGAAATACTCCTGGTCAGGATCATTTCCAATATTTAGGAATGGTAAGACTGCAATACTTTTTGCAGGAATATTTTTTACAGCATATCCACCCAGCTCTGGTTTCTTTTGCGTTTCCCCTACTGAATGCCTTTCCTCGGTCTTTCCGTTTAGTGAATTGGGCGCTGGTTTGACCAACCCGTCATGGTTAAGTGCAAACACTTCTACAGCTCGCTTTACATTTTTAAATTGATAAATACCTACGGACACGGTTTTCAGAGACGGGTGGTTATGAAGTTCTTCGTTTGCCTTGTCTGATATCAGTACGCTTCCTGCGACGCCAAGCGATTCAATCCGTGAAGCGATGTTAACGCCATCACCAAATATATCCTCATCGTTAAAGATGATGTCTCCGATATGCAATCCCATTCTGACCGGTACGTGCGGCTCTTGCAGCAAGAATTGTTGTTGCATGCACAACGCACATTTTACCGCATCAACAAGACTTTGAAATGTGCTGAGGGTACCGTCTCCGGTGTACTGTATTACGCGACCATTAAATTCTTTGTGCTCCTGCTGTATGACCTGGCGGTGGCGGTCTCTCATCATTATTGCTTTTTGTTCGCTCTGCTGCATCAGGGACGTATACCCTTCGATATCAGTGAACAGAATAGCTGAAAGTTGACGATGTTGGGGCATTACGGGGCTCGACAACTAACTTAATAAGTATTTGGTAAATTGTCTAATCCATTGTGTATCTAAAACACTACAAGTACGAAATCATAGTCCGAACAATGCGAATCGTTCAATTTGCACTACAATTCAGTTGTGGAAAAAGGCGTGACAACATCGAAATCAATTATTGTAGCAGATGACCTAGCGCGCCCAGATTTTTCACCGCAGAGCACGCAAATGATGCACGAAGAGTACACGCAGAGGGAAAGCCAAGGAGACTAGTTCTGCGTCCCTGCAGTCGCACACACTTTCTTCAATGAACGATGACAAAACTGGTTTCAATGCGCGTCCAGCGGAGCAACAGGTTTACTTCTGGTCGTGAGCTCTTCCGACCTTACTATTTCATTCTTAAGGTCCTTCTTTATGGTAGCCAATCTTGATAAAGGCGACTCTAATTTGATGCCGCTAAGCCTCCGGTATTCTTTCCAGTCGCTGTGGAGCTGCTTCACAAAGCTATCGGCGGACTTGCCACTTGGATCCTGATGTTTATGTCCAACGTAACTGATATTCGTCGTGCGCGAATATGCATAGTTATAAAAGTCCACATAAGTGGCAAGATTCGGTATTATGTAGATCACATGACCGAGTTCATGGCTGAGAAACATCAGTGCGTTGCAATCGACCCAAACCTCAATGCTTGCGGACTGGTCACCAAATTCTGAGACGCTTAAATCCTTATCGTATGCATGTTGCCACAGAAAATTTGCGCCTGCCAACGGGATCCTTGATCGATCCTCATGTACAAGCTTAATATAAATATCAGTGGGCCGTCCTTGTTTATCTCTTAGGCTATCACTTAACCCGAAGATCCTCGGCGACACAATTTTTAGCTGACGAATGGTTTCCTCGGTAATTTCGTAAAGTGAGATAAAGTCAATTAAGTCAGCCACCTTCGATTTCAACCGTCTCCTTTGATCAGCGGACAAGCTATCATTTCCCGTCAGCAACAGCCTGAGATTTTCCAGACATTGTTTGTTGTCGTTCAGTTTTGCTCCATAACCATTCAGAATTCTCGCATGAAGGACTTCTATTGCAAAAAGCCACAGTAGCAGGACAGCAAATCCTATCCTTGTCATCGAGAAGATAAATGTTTTCATTTCAAACCATGCGTAACAATTGTATTAATGCAAGGGACTAGCAAAGCAGCAATCAGTTGCATCAGAGTCCTGCGATTGTTCGCCTTCGAACGCAATGCCAAGTCCGGACGCCAAGGCACCTTAGCGCCAGACAACAAACGATGCTCACTAGTTTCATTTCAATAAGATACTCCAACGGTGATAGTTGGTTACATCGGAAGTGTTCAAACCCTGGTCAAGAGATGTTCAAACGCTGGTCAACGATCTGGTTACACTTTACATGACTTGTTCGAAGTTCGACGAGAAAAAATTGTTACAATTGGTCATAGTATTTGGCAGTGATCAAGACAAAGCGAGAGCTTTTACGCAATTGTGCAAACTTGATCATTTCGAGGCGGGCGGAAAGAGTAGCTTGCAGTGTGTCAAAAATTTCAAAAGTCTTCAAGCAAAAAGAAAAAAGAAAATGACCGAAATCCTGGCTAGAAATCGTCTTACTTTTTCATTCATTATCTGTAACTGTTCAAACTTTTGGGAGTCTTAGATTATATGGCAGCTAATGGACAGAGAAAAGTTAATTGATCAACTCATCTTATATAACATAATCGAATCGTCTGACCTGTCCGTAATCGATCGAAAGCGTTCGGTATTGTCATTTGCAGTCACTAAGAAACCCTCAAATCTGGTGAATTTGGGCCATGGCACTAATTTCGCACATACACATCAAACTCAACCCCTATGTTTCGCAGCTACTTAAAGATTGCGCTCCGCAGTCTTGCCCGCACTAAAGTTTATTCTCTCATTAATATATTGGGTCTGTCCCTTGGAATAGCATGCTGTATGCTGCTCGCCCTCTACGTTCAGGATGAATTTGGCTACGATCGCCATCACGAACGACTAACTGACCTTTATCGCATCTATACCGAATTCAATTCGGATGTCGTAGGATTCGACAAGCTCGCGAGCGTTTCGCCTCCTATAACCATGGCCCTCAAAGATGAGTTACCGGAGGTGGAGGCGGCAGCCCGTGTTATTCCAACTTTCGGAAGCGCGAACCTCATCCAATACGAAGGCAACAAGTTTTTTGAGTCTAATGCTTATGTAGCCGACTCTACCCTTTTCGATGTTCTTACATACGAATTCACGGAGGGTAACCCTAAAAAAGCGCTGGCGGATGCCAACACCGTTGTAATCTCGGAATCTTTGGCAAGGAAAATTTTTGGAAGCGAGTCTGCACTTGACAAGAGTATTCTCATCAGCCAGGGAGGCGATCCGGTCAACTTTAAGGTTACAGGAGTTTATAAACCGAACAAAACCTTCCTGGAGTGTAATTTTTTTACGTCCATCATGACTCAGGGAGGATCAGGAGATTACATCCGCAATAACCCAAATGCTGCTAACGAGTGGGCCGGACAAAACTTTGTACAAGGCTATCTAAAACTCGTGCCCGGACATTCGGCAAAGGCAGTGGAGGAAAAGATCAACCAAATTCTGGTCAAGTACGGTTCTGAAGATATGAAGGCGTTGGGCATTACGAAGACACTTTTCCTCGAGCCAGTTAAGGATATCTATTTGAAGTCGCCCGTAGACAAAAGCCAGCGGATCTCTTATATCTACATTATTGTTTCCATTGCGTTGTTCGTTCTGTTGTTGGCCTGCATTAATTTCATGAACCTTTCAACTGCGAAAGCAACTAAGCGCGCTTCTGAAATCGGAATTAGAAAAGTTATGGGTGCATTCCGAAGCAGCCTTATCCGTCAGATTCTGGGAGAAGCTATGATCATAGTTGCTATCTCCATAATAATTGGAGTGGTTACCGTATACCTCGCCTTGCCAGCATTTAATGAACTCTCTGCTAAAGAAATTTCATTCAATAAAGATAACGTCTTGTATTTTGGAACGGCATTGATAATACTTGCGATCGTTACCGGATTAATTGCGGGAAGCTATCCGGCTTTTTATATGTCTTCCTTCAAGCCTGCGGAAGTGCTGAAAGGAAAATTCACATTGAGCAATGCGTCCGGTAGACTGCGGCAGGGACTGGTCGTGTTCCAATTTTTTGTTGCTATTGTGCTGGTGTGCGGCATGCTGGTGATCTCACGTCAGCTTTCATTCATGAAGGACAAAGATCTTGGTTTTAATCCTGAAGCGAAGGTCCTCATTCCGCTGCGTACTGGTGAAGCAAAAAAGAAATATGAATCCCTAAAGACAGAGTTGGAAAAAATGAACTCCGTTGTGGCCGTTTCTGCCACGCAATATCCTCCCGGAAATAATATTTTTAATGACATGGCTTTTTATTTGGAGGGCAGCAACATGGACAATGCTATTCTTAATCGCAGGAACACTATCGATGCCGGATATATGGAGCTGCTCGGAATCAAGCTGATCGCTGGCCGGGCCTTTACTACCAACCGTCAAGCTGACTCACAGGGAAACCTCATCATCAATCGCGCTTCTGCCAAAAAATTCGGCATCGAACCCGAAAAAATGATCGGGCAAAAACTTTATTTCGATTGGCAGGGACAGAACTATAAGTTCCAGGTCATCGGAGTCATGGAAGACTATAATCAAACGTCCCTCAAGGATCCGATCATCCCTATCTCTTTTGAAATCCCAGAAAACGCGAATGAATACGGCTATTTGATTGCCAGCATTAACTCAACCGGATTCTCGAATACGATCGCAACGATCGAAGAAACCTGGCAAGCTCAGGTAGCAGATGCGCCATTTGAATACACGTTCCTTGATGACAACATCCAACAGCAATACAAGCAGGACGAACGAGTGTCAAACATCATCTCATACTTCGCGGTGATCGCGATAATTATTTGCAGCCTTGGTTTATATGGTTTGTCGTCATTCATGGCCGAACGCAGGCTTAAAGAGATCGGTGTAAGAAAAGTGATGGGCGCAAGTGTGTCGCAGATCGTGGGGATGATGTCGAAAGAGTTCGTCAAACTGGTCTTGATCGCTTTTATCATCGCGACTCCAATAGCTTGGTATGCGATGAACAAATGGCTGCAGGGGTTTGAATATAAGACCACGCTGGACATTTTAATATTCACGTATGCTGGATTGGGCGCAATAACAATAGCATTACTGACAATCAGTTTTGAGTCGTTGAAAGCTGCGAATTCAGATCCCGCGCGAATCTTAAGGAACGAGTAGCTAAATAGGTGACTCTGATCGGGACGCCAACCCCCTTTCGAAATTTGACATTGGACATTGGGCGTTGGACATTGAAATCCTGCCGATTTCACAACAGCCTTTATCAAGTCAATGTTTCATGCGATTCTCTTGCCTTTGACAGTAGTTCTGTTCATATTTTACGCGCTCTGAATTCAAAAAGGCATTGGTTCAATCATGAAACTCAGCGAAGCAAACCGCCTACGGATCCTTTATTTCCTCGTATTCTGCTGCACGGCATCATGGTTACCGCTATTCGCTGACTATTTGAAAGATCATAATCTATCGGGATTTCGCATCGGATTGATCTTAAGTCTTCCCCCTGTGATGATGTTCATCGTTCAACCTTTTTATGGAATGGTAGCCGACCGCATTGGATACAGGAAGGTCCTGCTTTGGTCATCCCTCCTGGCGTCTATTACCTACCTATTTTATTTATTCGACGGAGGATTTGGCTACCTGTTGGTAGTTACCCTCTTCATGGCGTTGTTCTACAATACATTGCAACCAATTCTCGATAGCCTTTCGCTGCGACTTGCAGAAAGAGATCCATCCTTTTCTTATGGAACTCTCCGTATCGCGGGAGCGGCAGGTTGGGCATCTACCGGTATCGTTGTAGGATACTACATCGATGCGATCAATACCACGGTCATATTTATCTTTTCGGCGGTAAGCATGTTATTGGCTTTCGTGTTTTCATATAATCTTGCAAACGACCGTCGGCAAACCTCCACTTCATCCTCGTTCGCTAACGTAAAACAAGTATTCAGCAATCCCGCACTTATTTTCTTGTTGCTCGCGGTCGTGTTGGTCTCTGCAGGAGCGACAACCATCTGGAATTTCTATTCGATATACATGAAAGAAAACGGAGCATCGGCATCATTGGTAGGATACGGGCTGTCGTTTCAGGGCTTGTGTGAACTTCCCATGTTCTATTTCTCCGCTAAGATCATCCAGCGTCTTGGGATCAAAACAACATTGATAATCACCATCGTTGCTACAGCACTTCGCTTGTGGCTGTACAGTGTGATCAATGATCCCAAGATTGCCATTGCCATTGAGGTATTACACGGAATATCGTGGTCGTTGTTCTGGGTAGTTTGTGTAGAATGTGTGAACGGTCTCGTCAACGAAGACTGGAGAGCAACGGGCCAATCGTTGTTATATGCTGCCTACTTCGGCGCGGGTGCCATTGCCGGAAATTTCTGGACCGGATACCTATACGATGAACACCTTCGTATCTCGGAGATATTCCTTCTGAATGCGTGTATGGTGGGAGTAGTAGCGATTGTTGTCGCCCTGTACTTTAAAAAGAAAAGCCTGATAGTTCAGTCAGCGCAGCATTAAACAGAAACAGATTCGTGGAAGCCTTCACGCATCCGGTCGAGATACCAATCAATAAACCTTGCAACTTCCAGCTCTGGCGGAGCATAAGGTCCAGGTGAATACCTGCTGGACTCTATTCCCTTAAAATTGTTTTCACACAAAGCCCAGTCCTGTTCGCCCGTTATTTTCCAGAATGTGGTCAGTCGTTCAATATCGTAATCCTTCCCTGCTTCTGCTTTTCCATCCACCAGCCAGGCAAGATCAATTATCGTTTCTGAAGGACTTACTGCTGTCACACGCATCGTCCACATGTAATCGCTGACAGCATCCATCCAAAAGTTCGGGTACACTACAAGTCCGAGGACGCCAGCATCGAAATCGCGATGATCGCCCATGGGAATAGAAACATTCTTGCCGTCAAGACTATAACTTTGAACACCGGGCCGCAATGGGTAACGTACCGCGAAGTGAAATGAATCATTTTCGAAGTCTACCGTCTCCGTTGCAAGGCCCATTTTCCTCCATTCAACTTTCCGTTCGGCAAGGACGTCGTCGGCGGACTCCCTGAGGTTCGCTCCGACAACTGCGTTACAATATTCCGGATGTGCAGGTCCACAATGATAACATTCGCGGAAGTTCTCGGCGATCAGCTTCCAATTTGTTCTAAGCTTGTACCTCTTCTTGAACGCCACACGCGCTTCATCGATGCGGAAGGGTTTCAGGAATGGTTCATAGTCATTCAACACTCTTGAAAAGTCCGGTGGATCCTGAGCGAGCGAAATAAAAATAAAACCATTGGCCACGCGAACATGTACCGGATGCAGACCGAAAGATGATTTATCAAAATCATCAGGCATTAAACGCGCTTTAAACAATGATCCGTCTTTGTTGTATACCCATTGATGGTAGGGACACATTAACTTCGGTGAATGACCGCTCTCTTCGAGGCAGATCAATGATCCACGGTGACGACAAGTATTGTAATGTGCGAATACTTCACCTTTGTCGCCTCGTATAATGATGACTGAATCATTTTGTACGGAATACGTAAAGTAGTCTCCTGGTTTGGGGATTTCAGCAGTCGTTCCGGCAAAGAGCCAGTACCGTTTCCATATGTATTCCCACTCGGCTGTGAAAACGCCGGGGTCGGTGTAAAAGACTTGCTCCAGGCTATGTCCGGGCCGGTGTGTTTCTATCAAATTGGCCAGCGTTGAAGCTTTCATGGGTGTACTAATTACACTTCCAAGATAACACATATTTGTCGTGTTTGTCCCTTTCCGACGGTTCAAATCATCCTTCGCAAGAGTATCCACAGCAAGCAAAAAGGGCAAAGTTTTATTGTATAATTTTCATAAATTTCATTATGAAAATGATAGTCTATGACCTTGCGGGTGTCGATGTGAAATTGATTAAGTTTTATTCAAAAGACCCGTATGAAGGGTTCACCGATCTGCCGGGGAGGGAGGTTAGAGACGTCTTAAGCGAACTTACCGAAATTGATGCCATGGAGCGAAGAAATCCAATTGCCTTCATCAAGCAGCAAGATGGTTCATACCTGTTAATCACTAAAAAAGATGATGGCCAATCAGACGCAAAATGATTTTGAAGACTCGTCATCCATTGCACTCCTCTAATTTTCAAAGGGACCTGTTCTTATAGGAATTGATTCATCGAATCTGAAATATTCAGTGTTGCCGATTAGCGTTACTGAATCGGGTTAAAAGTCCAGGCAAAACTAATCTCTACTGCCCTATTGTACACTTCAAGCTTGCCCAGGGGTACGCCATTAGCGTTGTAGAAATCATGATCCGAAAAAGGAACGATGCTCCACCAATAGCGCGTAACAACCGACAAGTTATTGGTGAAGTTAAAGCGCGGGCCGACGACAAATCCAACGTCGATATTCTGATCAAATACCTCATCTACAGAGACGCCGTTTTCAGTTTTTGAATACATTTTAAAGGCAATATTCGGACCCGCTTCAAGATTAATCCACTTTGCTGGCGACCACGATAGCATTAAGGGGATCTCAATGTAACCAAAGCGAAGGTCATCCATAAACAAATCAAGCCTGTAGTTACGCGTTGAAAATTGAAGTTCAGGAATCAGAAATAAATTCTTGGCTAGGCTGAATTGAGTATACAGTCCGGCGTGCCATCCCGAAAGACTTTGATCGGTCTTAACATCGGCGTCATACTTCGGGAAGTTATGGTTCCAGCCAGCTTTAATGCCAACGGGAACCTGACCTGTGACGCGAGAGCCTCCGAAAATCAAAAGAATCAGGCAAAAAGAATTAACAATTCGTGGAAATCTCATAGCAACGTTATCACGAATGAATTTACAAGAATTTTAATTATGCAAGACGAATTGGGTTAATTTGAAGGGACAGAACGATAAGTTTAACGAACTTAGACTTGAGAGGGCAAAGCACGAACAAAGAATGAAACATATTATTGATAGCGGTAATCGTTTAAGAAGGGCCGTTCGGCTAGTTAGTATGAGCAAGCAAAGCGAAAAGAAGGAACGGAAAAGAAAACTTAAGGAACTAAGGGCACAGGAAGACATACGGAAGGATCACTACGTACCCGAATGTTACCAGAACGCCTTTACCGATGACGAGGGCAAGCTTTGGGTATGGGAGAAAGCGAATTATACCAAACGGTTTGCCTATATGTACCCCGCTCAGATATGTTGGGAAGATCATTATTACGAAGTGCCGGAAGAACTACTTAAAAGATTCGATCAGAAAGACCCGAAGGTCATTGAATCAAAAGCTTTCAGTCAATACGAGGGATCAATACAACGACTCGTTGATTGGTTTCTTATGGGTATTGAGTCTATCAGCATGCAAGACTTCATTGTACTTTGCCACGGGTATCTACTCCAAAAGCAACGGGTTCCTTTTCACGTTAACGGCCTTGCAGAACTTGCTAAGACTGACGGGCAGAATCTCACCAAAGGTGCATTACAGGATGTAAGAACCAACTTCACGCAGGGCGTGAAGAACTCGCCGGATTATGAACAGTTCAAGGATCACCCCAACCTGAAATACTTTCTATCCGATGAGTACTGGCAAACGGTATTTGAACATTCTTTGGTCATGCCGATGGATTGGCATCATACCCAACTTAACGGCTTATTGTCAACCGCTACAGGATCAAACCCGGCGATGACGAACGCATTGGGTAGACTGTCTATGATGCAGCTTCACATACTTGGCGCTCCAGAGGGTCACTACTTTCTTTGCTCTGATAACCCGGGTTTCAGCTTTATTCAAAATCCAGACTTACCGGGTACAGTAGCTACGGTCAACACAAACTTTTTAAACAACGTTGGTATCAATTTCCCCTTGAGTTCAAAGCTTGCCCTCTACATTCATTTGGGTGAACAGCAAGACCTTGATGCCCCGAAAAGAAAAGTACACTACTTTGATGTACCCGAACAAGATATGATTGCTTTCAACTTTGATACAATCCGTTGGGCCGATAAGAAAGTTATGTGCGTTGACAAGAAGTATATGACTAGGTACGTTGAAGGGTTGAAGAATTATAAACCTTAGTCTCATAACTCATAACGAAGAAAGCCTGCAATTGCAGGCTTTCTTGTCGGGGCGGCCAGATTCGAACTGACGATCTCTTGGTCCCAAACCAAGCGCGATACCGGGCTACGCTACGCCCCGATCCTATTTTAAGGAGCGCAAAGATACATTTAATCTTTTCAATATTGCTAGCATGATCTTAAATTCTAAACATATTTTTGACAGCAAAAATGGGCACCCAAATAGCTGATCATTAATATTTTACAAACAAATCGAACAACCTTTAAGAGCCAACTGGAAGCGCCGTAGCTAGGGGGAGGGAAGAACTTAGTTACGCAGATCTTCTCCGCGCTGCTCCCGAATAAAAAAACCATGGTCGAACACGGCTCTTAAACCTCTATTTAGAAGTCCTAAGTTCTACCCCTGATTGACCTTTAAATTCATCTTTCCTACCCTCTTGACTTGCTTTGATCATTTTCAAAATGAATTCAGTCAGTTTAAATGGGTCAACCGCAAGTTGTCCAACTGAAATAACTACTAGATGTGCACGTATCTCAGGGTAGATCATACGTGGTCTATTAACTGCTGCTTTCTTGAGTGACGATAAGTATTTGTCGTCCACAAGCAAAAAAACATCTGACACGACCATTGCGTCTTGTGCCCAAGCGCGTTTAATAACCTTCCAATTAATAAAATCTTTACAGGTTCTCCGATCAAATATTCCGATTTCGTTTATCACGATTTGTGGGCGCCTGTCGAATAGATGAAACAGTGCAACTGGGTACACAAGTCCATAAACACCGATAATCACATACCAGGCCGTTGTTGGAGCATCGATCGTCACCAACACGAACATTGCACAAACTGCAACTATTGAAGAAATAAGAATTAGTTTAAACGCTTTCTTCGGAGACTTATACAATGTAATTTCCATTTCTTAACGTATAAGAAATATATAAAAAAAAGCGAAAGGTCTCAATCTTTCAATTGCTTATAAGCATTCAAATAAAAGTCGTTCAGGTTGGAGCATTGATTTTTCAAGTATAGGTCAGACAAAAGAAAGCCGGAATTGATGGAGACTCGTTGTCAGAACAAGATAGAAATACGACCAAGGAAAACTGAATGACGGCCCACCTGATCATTTGACAGATTCTTCTTCAGTAACACATACGTTTTTTTAGACAATTTATTCGCATTCTGCAGTATCCGGTTATAACAAATCTTTCAATGTTTGAAACAATTGACGACTGATTCGCCGTAGGAGAAATTCAGATATGGGTGGCGCAATCCTCCGAGCTTGAATGTTATCTTTACCTGGCCGGTGTCGTCTAAATGATAACCTTAACTGTTATGCAAGCCTCAAACAAACGAATAACCCTTCTGTTTTTTCCACTCTTTATTTCACTATGTCTATACGCCCAGCAGGAAACACAAAAAGACATCCGGACCTTGGTTGTTTTTTTTGATGGGCTGCGTCCCGATTACATCACCGAACAAAACATGCCCAATCTGTATGCATTTTCGAAGCAGGGATGTTACGGTAACCAGCATCATAGCGTGTTTCCCACCGTAACCAGAGTTAACGCATCGTCCTTCTCCTCGGGAAGTTATCCGGGTACGCATGGGTTGATGGGAAATACAGTTTACTTTCCAATCGTCGAAAAAAAGAAAGTATTAAGCACCAGCAACTATTCCGATCTTAATCAAATCACGGAAGCTACTCAAGGTCACTTGCTCACCGCGATAACGTTGGGAGAAGTATTAAACCAGGCTGGCGCGAAGATGATGGTGTTTAGCTCAGGTTCAACAGGGCAAGCGCTGATGCAAAATCATACCGTTAGTGGAGGTGCCATTGTAAATCCCGAACTGATTTTGCCAGAGTCATTCAAAGAAAAACTAACTACTGAGATTGGACCTGCACCGGCAGACGCAACGCCAAATGTAGCGCGGCATAAATGGGTAACCGATGCTCTCATCAAGTATGGACTCACCCTAGACGGACCGTTGGTAAGTACGATCTGGTTCTCTGATCCCGATGGCACTGCGCACGAGGAAGGTATCGGCGCCGCTACTGCTATGGAATCCATTAAGATCGTGGATGCTGAGTTCGGAAGAATACTAGCGGCGCTAAAAGACAAAAACCTGGATGAAAATTTCAACATTATCATTACTGCTGATCATGGCTTTGTCACCTATGTTGGAAAGCAAGGGCTAACGGAGTTTCTGATTCAAAAAGGACTGAAGAAAGATAAAGAGAGTGACGACGTCATTGTTGTAGAAGGGGCTATCTATGTGAAAGATCATAACCCAACACTCATTCAAAAAATTGTTTCTGCGCTGCAAGCTGAAGAATGGGTAGGAGGAATTTTTACGCTCGCTAAAAAACCTGGTGATACCAAAGGCCGAGTAGCAGGAACTCTTTCTTTTGAAGCGATAAATTGAAATAAAACAGAA
>Ga0193738_1000277_pt1 | contig 33159 bp, 43 predicted proteins | sample L2a1metaG_FD_144927 | JGI IMG/M metagenome (GOLD analysis project Ga0193738, IMG submission 144927) | Soil microbial communities from a riparian zone of the East river system, Colorado, United States - L2a1 | ecosystem: Environmental > Terrestrial > Soil > Riparian zone | place: USA: East River... | reverse complement strand
CCTCATCCTGCGTGGAGTACTGCCCGCGCCAGCGCGCTCCTGGATCAAACCCAGTACGCTCGTATACCCAGTCCGCAACCACGCAGAAGCAATCACTCTGCCCCCATATGAGTGGGCCTCGCATCTTGCGGGATACAAACTCTGTCATCTGGCTGACGGCCACGGCTTCGTCACCTGCTGCGAGTAGATGGACGTGCGCTCACAGAAACGATCTGTGGGATGTATCTCCTTCTGATCCCCATCTGTGAAGTACGACAAACCAGGCCTGCGACGCATGGTTAGATTGGAGCCGAGCGACAAAACGACAGACTGCACCGACGGACCATCTGGTGTAGTCGCTGCTGCACGGCGCACAGTTAGAAAGTCGCAGCGGTAGTTTCGTATCCACAGAACCGGAGGGTATAGCTGCCAATCCTTGCTCATAATACCAAGCCCAACAAAACAACGCTTATTCTTCACCAGTGCCGCGTCCTGCGTTCCGGCCAACGCAATCATCTCAGCCGAGACACCCGAGATACCAATCTCCACTCGCTCGGCCTGCCCGTTCAACAACTGCTGCATAGCCGGCACATCGACGAGCTGCCCGAAGCCCAGGTAGGTTGCGTTCACGCTCTCGACCGCGCTGACACCGGACTCCATCATGCCAGACCCGAGCCAGAACCGCACAGGTGGTACAGTCTCCAGCTTGAAGAAGAACCCGATGTTCTGCTGGTCGGAGTTAAGAACGTCGCTCTGAGCCACTGTCAACTGCATCTTATAGCTCCGGAAACACTTCGATGAACGACACACCAGGGCTGGCGTACGGAAACGCAGACAGCCGCAGGTCCATCGCCTGCGGATCAGATAGACGCATGAGGCACCGCGGCCTGTCGAAGTCCACGAGCTGCCCGTTGACCGTTGCCTCACGCAGTGGTGGGCTAAACGTAACCTGCCAGACGTTTGCACTCTGCTCATCAACAGTCTTGATCTCGTACATGCGCCAGTTCATCTGCGCATGCTGGATCGAGAATACCTCACCACCACGTAGCTTCGAGTAGCTGCCAGCCGTGAACTGGATAACCATGGTCGTGGACCGCCTGACCGCAGCACCGGAAGTAGTAGCCAGGATGCGCCGCGTGTAAGTATCGTCAAAGTTTGTCGGTCCCGGATACGGATTGGACTCAAGAGGCTGTTGGCGGCCCTGCGCTGTAACAGCGAACGGTGCAAAAGCGTTCTCCATACGTGGCACGACCATCGGCACGACACCACCTCGGGCGCGCGTCCGCACCGCACGCCAGTGAAGTACATCCAGACGGCTGCTGAACACAATCTCCTCAAGCCTTGCTTCCCAGTGCCCACCACCGTCCAGGCGCACAATAGGAAACTTCGCTGACCCTGTACGACCTGGGTACACAGCAATGCCGGTCAGGTTCCAGGAGTGCCGCTGCTCCTTGAGCAGAACGCGCGGGAATATAACTGGTGAGACTGGCATTAGCCTATAAAGCTCTCAATAAGCGACATGCTCGGCTTTCCGTACGGGAACTGCTCAATCACCAAATCGAATGAGGCTATCTCCATCGCGCGCATTACACAGCGCGGCTGATCAAACTCGAGCGGCGTGCCTATCGGTGTGTTGCCCCGCAACGGTGGCTCAATCGTGACAAGATACTCTGTCGCAGTCAACTGTGAGTAGTCTGATATCTCGTACATGCGCCAACCCTCAACAGGATGGTCGATGGAAAACACCTCACCTCCAACCAAAGGACCACCCTGTAGAAGATCAAACCTGAGCTGCTTGAGTCCCGCAAACACAAAGTTGGTACTCGTGTACGCGGTGATCACAGGCTGGTAGTGCTGTGAGCCATCGCTGTAATGGGAGCCGTCACTGTACGGAATGCTGTACGTACTGAGTCCCTGCGGGTACGGCGCAAACGGGATTTCATTCCGATGCACAATAAGCTGGCCAGAGCCACCGTCAGCGATCCGACGGATAGCGCGCCACAGCAGCACATCTTCCGCACCAAGCAGCTGCAAATCACTGATCGACGCACGCCATATTGGCCCTGAAGGAAAATCATCAAACTGTGATATACCCGCCGTGCGCGCACTACCAGAAACAACGCTGCCGATCATGTCCCACTGCTCGGACTCAGCCCGACGACTGAACCAGAACGGAATTGTCGGAATAAAAACCACGATCAAGCCTCCAGCTTGCGATGGGAGTCACTCGTCACCGGGATCATCCTACGCATCCACTTCTGCTGACGCTTGTCACGTTCGTCGAGCATAGTCTGGAACACACGTATCTGATCCTGCTGCGTTCCGGGTGGAACCTGTATCACGGTCGATGGTGCGAATGTGAGATTTGTGTCACCACCAAACTGCTTACGGATATCATCAGGCTGGCCCACAATCTCCCCACGCTCACCAATGAACGGCACTTCATTCGGTTGGAGGTTCATCGTGCCTTTATGGTAGCGTGCAGCACCGGCCCAGATAGACGCATCCATTCCGCGTACAGGCGATGACCCAATGGTTGCACCCTTATGCCCTACCCCACCTAGGGTAAAGCCACCAATTCCAACCCCTCCAGATCCTAGCCCAGCCAGTGCCCCACCAGACCCGCCGCCAAGGGCACCGAGGCCCATGCTCATCAGCGGCCCCATGATGGACCTGAAACCCATCTTGGCGAAGTCAGACATGATCGCAGTCGCCATCTCACGGATAGCTGTCTTGAAGTCCTTGGCTTTGGTGATGATGGAGGCGAAGGCATTCTCCATACCCGACAGCGCTGACGTGGCGAACTGGTCTACCTGCTTTAGTGGGTTGGCCCAGTCCTGAACAGTGCGCGTCAGGTTGGGCAACGCAGAGGCACGCGCCTGCGCAGCTTCGAATTGTTCACGAGCCTCGCGTGCGGTGACCTGGCGCGCGATGGCAATCTCTTTCTCGCCTGTGATGATACCATCAGCGATGGCACGCTCAACCTTGGCCGTCGCCAGTTGTTGCAGCTGACGCTCAGTGACCACGCCCATCTGCGTCCTGATGGCGTTAGTCTGCTCAAGCATCTTGGTCGTGGCTTCAGTAATGACGCGGGTCTCAACCTCCTCAGTGGTCTTCTTATCCTCGAGGAGTGACTTCGACTTCAACACCTCGAGATTGTACCTCTCTTGCGCAGTAGCCGCATCACCGAGCCGCTCGATGCGCCGTGCCTCCTGATTATAGAGTGTGGTCGCGCTGAGTTTGACTTCCTCCTTCTTCGTCGCGAGACGTTCGTCCGAGTCAACCTCCTTGTCATTGGCGGCCACAACAATCTCAGACGTACGCTGCTTGGTGCCAGCAAGGTCATCGAGTTCACGCTGGTATTTGTCAGCGCGTTGTGCCCACTTCTCCATGGCCTGAGTGGACATAGCCGCGTTCTCTAACAGCCCAGACTTCGTGAAACCCTCCGCCTTGCGGCGATTTACATCTTCCGCTTCACGCGCTTCCCTGATCAGGCCGACAAGGCGCTCCATCTGTGCCGTTGTTTTCTCCACGTCAGCAGCAGACGGGACAACCCAGTTCCCTGCAGTTGTCCCACCCGAGACTGTGTCACCAGCCTTGAACGGCTGGACTGGCTTGCCGTCAGGAGTGCGTTCTACACTCGGCCGTTGTGCCGGTCCCTTCGAGCCATGCCGGTCGAGGAAATCCCCGATCTTGTTGATGCCTCCAACAATCTGATTGATAACGCCCCACGCTACAGACGCAGCCGTCCCGAGATTTTCAAAGAACTTCACAGCCTGCTTAGACCAATCCGTCAGCAGGCTCTTTAACTCTTCACTGGTTTTGAAATTCTTGACCTCGCGCGACCACGCGATGAAGCGTTCTGACAAATCCTTAATCACCTCGAGCACTGGACCAGCGAACGCCGCGACGATGTTGCGTTTGGCAATCTCGACGTTGTACGAAATTGCGTCACCCAACTTATCCCAGTCGTCAGCTTGCTTCCTGGTGATGCGGTCGAGCGGGTCCATCGCATCGACCATCTTCTGGATGCCACCGATGTTGACCAGCTCATCGAGCATGCGCCCGATGCCCGCACCGCCACGTCCAAATACCCTGCGAGACATCGCAACCTTGTCGGCCTCGTCAGTTGTCTTGGCGTATGCCTTCGCCAGAACCTCAAAAGCCTCGGCTGTGGTCTTGGTGCGCAGGAACTGCTGAGCCAGCGCAGGGTCAGCCTTCTGGATGGCAAGGAACAACTCACCCGAGGCCTCCTTCGCATCCTTCAAGCTGAACGTGAAACGCTCGATACCAGTCGTCAACTTCCCAGCGCTAACGCCGGACTCCATCGCCAGCTTCTTCAGACCCTGGAGCTGGTCGGTCGTGAAGCCAGTGGTCTCTGCTGTGTCACGGAGCTCACCCGCAAAGTCTGCAATGTGCATCGCAGACTTACCCATGGCAACAGCCGCAACCGCCACGCCACCCAAAGCCAGCCCGGTCGCCAGCAGCACAGGGTTCAGGCGCGTCAGAGTACCGAGCACGTTGCTGGCCTGGGATGCTACAGCCGCAACCGCGCCACCACCTGCCGCCAGCCCAGCAGCCTGCGATAGCTGATCCAGAGCACTAGCAGTGCCCCGTGTTGCCCGCGTAACGTTGTCGTTTGCTGCCGTCAGCTTCTGCTTGGCCTGCGACACCATCTCGACTTGCCTTGTCGCCGAGCGCATACGCAGTTCCATGCGCTCCGTCTCCTGTCGGATCGCAGATGTGCTCTTCTCCGCACCAGCCATCCGCTGCCGATACTGCTCGACAGTAACACCAGCACGGCGCGCACTTGCCTCAATCGCACCAGTGGCAGTCTCGACCTTGACGGCAGAGGCTGTCAGCTTGTCGAGGTCACCTGCTGCGGCCTTGACTTGCGACGTATCAACAGCGACGCCCAGTGTGGCAATATCAGCCATCTTGCATCTGCCTCCGTACATTTATGCTGCGGAACAGCATCCGAATGCCGTCACTATCGCTACCGGGAATCATGTTCTGCTCATCCGGCTCAGCGGCACGCTTACTAGGTGCGCGCTTCTTATTGACGTGGTTGATGAAGATCACGTCCACGGCTTTAATAGCTTGCTGCTCAACTACCGTGAGCTGGATGTCACAGAGCTGGCACCAAGCGAGCATCTCCTGGTAGGTGATTGGCAATATGCCAAACCCAGTCGATCCTCTGGACCTATTAAGTTCAAGGAACGCATCCCAAGCGCGCCACAGGCTCTCGGGGCAGTAAGCCTCAGCTGGATTTGGATTGTTGGCCCCGAAAGAAGCTTCGGCATATTCCAGGAAATCTTCTAGGTCTTCTTCGGGGCCTTGAGGAAATTTCGGCGTTCACCGATGAAGAAGTCGACCTGTTCCTGTATCCACTCGTAGTCACGGTAAACTCGTCGCGCATTCTCTGGCGTGAATTCGAGTTTCCCTCCGAGTGTGAGGTTCCAGCCGAGCGTGCACTCAACTAGGATCTGAATGTTATCAGCATCCAGCTCTTCGGCCGTGGGTTGCTGTTGACGTCTACCGCGAGCACGTGCCGCACGAGCGTTCTGCACGCGACGGCTGGCACTCTTGAAACGGTCGCTGTCAATCCCAACAACCGTAATCGTCATGGGAGTTGCTGGCGTAAGAATGGTCTTGCCATCCTCCGCCAACACCACGTCGTCATTGAGCAGCACCGTGTTCTCTGCAGGATGCAGCAACGTGAGCGTTGCACCCTCGTCGGACGCGGCTTTTGTATTGAAGTTTGCAAGGTCCATTGTAGTTTGCCTCCGTCTAGTTTGTTACGTCCAGTAAGCCCAGCCGAGGCTTACGGTACGATTGTTGCGAGCACCTCGACGATTGCCGTGTTGATACCAAGGTTGAAGGTTGTCTTCACAACGTTCGTCGCTTCGCCGTAGTTCTCCCGAGCAGACAACACGAGTGCTCCGAAGTAGTAGATCGAGTTGGTGTCATTGGTGTCCAACTTGTCCGCCGCTTCGATCTTGAATGCGTACTCGAACTTGGTCTTGGATGCTGCCTTTGCTGCGATCTGACCCGCGTTAAACGGATCACGACCCACGACAAGAGCAAGCGTGCCTGCATCATTCGGACCCATGATCTTGCGGACACGTGAGTCGGCCAGTGACGTAAAGTTGATGATGGCCGCCTCATCACCGAACTCGCCAAGGTTCTCAATCTCACCAATCTCGACGTAGGTGAGCGTCGCATACTCAGCCGCCGTGTCGACCGGACCGCGAGTTGCGGTGTGCACGCCGCTCTGCGTGCCGGAAGTGGTAATCGACGCGCCACCTGAAGTGAGCGACACCTCGAAGGTGTTGGCCAGCGGGTTCCTGACGTAGTACGTGGTGCCCGGTGTCAAACCAGTGGGCAGCGCGCCCGTCGTCGTGAACGTGATGGGCGTGTTCACCGCCAGACCGTGACCGGTCCACGTGATAACGCCAGGAACCGCGATGGTCATGGTGACCACCGACGAGTAGTCCGTGCTGGGGCGCACCGGCCCGATGAATAGCTTTGCGCCAGTAGCGGCAACAACAGTCATGGGATGTATCTCCTCAAGAGTGGGTTGGGTGGGGAGCTACTACTTGTTACTGGCCTTACGAGTGAGGTCGGCAGCAGTAGCAGCAGTAACAGCAGTAGCTGCAGAAGCCGTAGACTGCTTCTGCTCAACGACATTGGCCGTGATCTGCTGCGTCAGAACCAGCGCTTTGAACGCACCGGACTCAACGTCAACACCATCAAGCGTGCGCGTGGCTCCCGCACCGATTGACTCGGTGTGGGGAACACCACTGACACTTTGCTCAGCCTTGGGGATCACGATGTCAACCCCATGGTTGGTGTTGTTGGTGATTTCAACAGTCCTGTAGTCAGTCATTTGTTCCACTCCTTCATGGATTAGGTACGTGCGCAAGATACGAGATTGTCACTGGCACCTGTAACCAGCTTGGCTCTGGTAAAGATGCCGACTTGTACGGAGGCTTATTGATCCTGACTTTGACACCCTCGCGGTAGAGCACGGTGTCGCGCTTGAACCACGTGATGACTTCACCCGCAACCTCGCCTGCCAGCACAATACCTTTGTTCTCTGGGTAAAAGACACTGACTTGGAGAATGCCCGAATGGTGATTGGTTCCTGCGGACAACGCGGCAGAGTCCGTTGGAGCCTGCAGGATTATGGCTCTGAGGTACGCACCACTCGCCGGAGGAGTGGGTGCGGCAGGTGGTACAAAGTGCAAGCCAGGCCAGGCAACAGGCAATCCCGTTGTGATCTTTGCCGGGACCAGAATAAGTGCGTTCAGATGCGCGTATAGCGCCTCTTCAATCTTGGTCTCAGGAAAGACTGCCACGACCCTACCACTCCGCGTCCTGCCTGATCGCAAGTGCTACCAGAGGCTTGAACTGCGTCACCGTGAGACGAACGATACCTTGCGGTGCTTGCTGCGACCAGCCGTACTCGAGACGGCGCGCATACGGCAGGTTGTTCATCATGTAAGTAATGTCACCAGGCTGTACGGAACGAAGAATGCGGCGACCCGTCGCCTTTGTCTTCGACCCGTTCTTGTCCTTAGTGTCAACCACGTCTTCGTCAGGCGTATTAACAAACACCTGCCAGTTCCCTTTGAACAATCCCGTGTCCACCGGACTACGATCAACAAGCGTCTCAAATATCAAAATGTTAATTTGCACCACAACCTTGTTGAGGTGCTTGTTTGTCTTCTTGACCCAGTTCTTGACGCCAATACTGAACTTGCTACTACGCTTGCTAACAACAGGAGTGAGTGCCATTAGCGGCTCACACGCAGCTCGTAGAGGATGTTGGTAACACCGTCTACGTTAAGAGGTTTAATTGACTCGATTGAGTACGTGGTGCCTCCTTGCACCAACCAATGGGTCATCGCAGGTACAACCTCTACCGAGCCATTCATGATTGGCGCGCTCACGATAGCCAGCTTGTCACCCACTGCAATGTTAGCATCCGCGCTCCGCTGCGATGCTGTGTAATCTGATATGAAGGCCCGACAAGGCACGCTAGTCGGCGTACCCTCTGGGCCTGGGTTCCAAGGATCCGTACCCGCAGTTGGGTTGGGTATGAACAGGGTAGCAGGTCCTCCCCGCCGCCTGATCAGATCAGCCGCAACACCACGTTGGCGAACAGCCTCAGACATCAGATCACTTCAATGGGTGGGTTGTTCAGCCGGTTCAGCTCAGCCCAATACTGGCCATAGCTTGTGCTGGCCAGCTGCCCAGGCTTGGTGGAGGCGTCCACCGCATAGGTCACCGAGATAGGACCTATGCGCTCAGACTGAATTACCCCACCACCACTCGCAGCTGCATCGGCAACAGCTATGAGGTGGGCAGCGAGGTAGAGGATGGCTGTCTGATAGTCACCCTCGATCCAGGTGTTGTCCACCCTACGCGACGCATCCGTGATCGCAGCCTCCACCTGCGTGTCAGCCTTACTGTCAAACTCTGGGAAACGATCACGGAAGTCCGATACCGTCGGCAGGGTATAGGGCATGGCTTACATCTTCTCCAGCTGCTCGACCAGGTCCGCCTTGGAAGTGCGGTCTCCAGGCCACGCCTGCTCACCAATGACTTCACGCGCCCGCGTGCGGAACTCGGCAGCGGACACATCATCTTTCTCGGCGAGCAGAGCACGTGCTTGAGCGGCACGGTCTTCCGGAGCAGCAGCGGACGCAGGCATGCGCCGACGCTTGGTGGAGCCGGTCGCGGCCTCGATCTTGAGATCACTTCCGGGCTCAAACTCCTCACGCTCGGTGAGCTCATCGTGGAGAGCCTTGGAGATTTCCACGTCGTCCACTGAGCCACCATCCGGCTCAATGGTGATTGCCTTCTGGCTGCCTTCGATGCCATCATGAACAACGCGGCGTGCCCTGGTCGGGTTGACCAGCTTAACCTTTACCTTATCAGTAGCCATTGCTTTGGGCTCCGGTCTGGAGGTGGTGGGGTTACGCGGAGAGAGGACCCCTCCGCGCTATTTCAGTTTAGATGCCGTCCACGTAGCGGAAAGCACCCGGACGGCGGATTTCAACACCACCAGTACGGAAGATGCCCGGCACGTCGAACGTGATGGGTCCGGTCTGCCAAACCGGCAGGAAGCGATGCCGCATCGGGATGTGCATCTTGACCACGCGCGGATCACGCTTGTACGCAACCCGGCAGGAAGCGATGCCGCATCGGGATGTGCATCTTGACCACGCGCGGATCACGCTTGTACGCAACCATGCGGGCAGTAGCGGTCTGACCAGCAGTGGCCAGATCAATCAGGCCACGGATGAGCAACGGCTGGCCAGTCATCTGCGTGTAGACGTTGTTACGCTGCACGTAGCTCAGCACCGTCTCCGACGTGTTGGTCAGCTGCTTGCTGCCGATCAACGAGAGCTGGGCGATGGGGAGGAGCAACGTGTCCGCCATCTCAACGGTGTTCGAACCGGTGTAGATGCCGGTCAGCGCATCGTTGATGTCGCGGATGATCTGCGCATCCGTCTTGGTGGTCCACAGACGCGAGGTGCCAGTGCCGTCGTTGACCGCATCAACGCGGGTAACAACAGCGTCGTTGATCAGGCCGGTCCAGTTCTTGCCAGCATTGCCGGTCAGGGCAATCTTGTCCATGAACTCCTCGTAGGAGCGGCGAGCAGCTTCCGCCTTCTCCGAGGTGAGGTTGACCCCTGGGATCATCATGGCCTGGCCAAGTTCTTCCAGGGTGTATCGGTAGCCGATGCCGGCCATTTCGATGCCCTGCTCAAACTTGTTACGGATCACGTCAGCGATCCGCATATCAGTTGCCATGTGGTGGAACCAGTCGGCCTGGCCTACCTTGTCCATCGAGAAGAAGGTGACGGACTTGGCCCACTCATTTGCGCTCTCGTCCACGGGGACGAGCTGCGGGTACTGGATGTCCACGTACTGAGTACGATAGACTTCGGCCTCGATTGAGGAGGCCTGCTCCACCAGGAAGCTCATCGCCTGTTGAGGGGCGTCCATGAGCTGCTGGAGAGACGAGAATGGAAGACGATACATGCTATCTCCTGACAGCGTGAGGGTCGAGGCTTCAGCCAGGACCGAATGGATGGGAGTTGGACGCCCAGCCGTAGGCGACCAACTGGTGTTACTGGACAGACGACGGGTTGCCCGGAACGTTCAGTCGCAGGATCGCCAGGCCACCGGCACCAGCGGAAGTCATCCACCGAGCATTCGGCAGAGTAACAATGCCAGTACCAGCCGCCACGCCGAGAGTCCCAGTAGCGGGATCGGCGCGAACAGGATCCGCCGGAGTGACCGCAGCGATTGCGGTGACCCAGATGTCGCCACGGATCATGATGCCAGCAAGCTGCCGCTGGAGGTACTTGTCGGCAGCGGACGACACGAGCGTATTGTCTCGGTACGTGATGCCAACGAACAAGCCGACGGTGGCACCAGCGCCAACGACAACACCCCGATCAGCGGAACCACGCGCAACTGCAATACCGAAAGCAATTCCGGCAGCAGTCTCGACGAGTTTGGAGTCCGCAGCCCAACCAGTCATGGACGCTGGCATGCCAGGCGTACCAATTGGAATGTTGCGGAGATAGGTGGATTGCACAACGGCCATTTGGTTAGTCTCCTCTGTGGCCAATTACGGATTTACTCAAACTGGAGCTGAGTTACCTCAGCTCAAGGTTACTGACGAGCGGGCTTCGTGCCGGGGGACTTCCAGGCATCCCGCAGATAATCACCCTGCTCTCGGTAGGCCTGCTCGCGAGCCTCGACAGAATTGCGTGGGGTGCCGGTGCCGGAAGACTTGAACGCATCCGACATCACGCGAGTGTGCTGAGTGCGGGTGCCGGTGCTGGTGCCATCTGCCGTGAGCACCTTGAAGGCACCCTCGATGGAGGCGTCGGACATGGTCTTGGTGACATCGTCACCCATCTTGGATGCGACCACCTGCCGACGGATGTCGTTGAGGGACTTGCCCTCGGTGACAGCCGCGTCGCCGAGCACAATGCGGGCAGCATCGACCACAACGGTACGCTCACGCACCATCGTCTCGATCTTGTCCGGACCAATCTCGGCGTCCTTCACCTGCTGCTTAAGGGCGGCAATCTCACCGTCCTTGGCCTCGAGCTCCTTCTTGTGGGCGGCGGAGTCAGAAGTCAGGGCGTCCTTCGCCTTCTTCTTGTCCTCTTCCTCCTCGTCCACACGCTTGCGGAGGGAAACGAGCTGCTCCTCCAAGCGCGAGAGCGTCCGCTGGATCACAGCGGCCGAAACATCGTTGACTTCCAACGAGACACCATCGACTAGGATGGAGCGCATCGCGGGTGTGGTCATAGGTTCTTCTCCTCTGCTGACAGTATCGCCGATGCGTAGTTGGGGACCACCACGAGCCACGGCGACGACTGCGAGATGGTTTGCTTTGATCGCTGTTTGAACAGCGTCGTACGGATGGCCGTCTGGGGTCATCCCGTCTTGCCATTTCAGTTCGGTAGTGTAGCCTAGGGAGAGCTGGCGCGCGGACTTGTCCTCGAACCGCTTGATGGCATCCTCATCCATGAGGACCATAGGCACGCGGACAAACTCTCCGTCCCGCACAACCTCGCCACCGATCTGGCCGATGGACAGCTTGCGCCAGTTGCGGGCAGTCACAAACTCATTGGGGTGATTGTTGGTGATGGGCTTGTGCGCAATCGAGGCCATCGCCCTGTCGGAGAACACTTCCTCTGAGGGACGGTACACGCGCACTTCAGGCAGCTCTGGCCGCCCAACCTCATAACCCTTGTAGGTCTGGATGCCGGTACGTGCTACTCTGGCATAAGCCACCAGGTAGCCGTCGGGCGTACGCTGAATAGAAGCATCATCCAGCTCAAGCGCATCCGTGAAGTACATGGTGTTGTCTCCGTCCACTTGCGCATTCTCAAGCGCAGGGAATGTGACGAGGGAAACTTCTGTGAGGTTAGTCACCTCATAGATCGTGTCAGGCTCGCCCCTCTTACCCTCTTCCTCACGACCAGCGTGGAAGCCCATGGACATGCCCTTGACGACACCACTCTGGAGTAGGGCAGCAACCTCGCGCGCACGCTCAACGTCCAGAGTCAGCCGCCCACGCACCCACAGGCCAGTGTCGTCCTGGCGTATCTCAATGATGGAACCGATGGGCTCAGCCGCATCGTGGTTCCACAAGCTGGGGAGTGGTGGGCTACCAGCCTCTACCCACTCCTCCAACCAATTGGTGAAGGCACCAGGCGCAATGGTAAAACCATAGCCCTGTGCCACCTCACCGAAGAGGCAGGCGTAGCCACTGAACTCTCCATTGGCGTAGATCATGGCCTGATCAAATCCGCAACTACTGTGAGAGTGCCCTTGGTATCAGCTGGGGTGAACACCTGGCTACCACTAGTCAGCTCCAGCTCGAAGTAGTACTGCCCTTCCAGGACGGCGGACTGGGCAGCGGTAATGATCACATCCAGGCGACCACCAGCCGCGTTTACGATTGTGACGCCAGAACCGATGGACAGCTGCAGAGCGTAAGCGGTTGCGCGCACAGACTTGGCCAGCCACCAGCGCACAGCCATACCAGTTAGGTCAACAGCTGCTCCGGCTGAGTCATTGATCTGCATCGGGATGATGCGCGTGTCCCCACGGGTCATCGTGATGCTTGCAGCCATCCTAAGTCCCCAGGATCCCGGTTAGCAGATCGCTGTCCACATCAACAACACCGGACAGCGTATCGCTCTTGAGCACACCAGTAAGCAACTCACCCGTCGGGCCGTAAATCCCGATCAGTGCCTCGCCACCCACAGTGCCCACCAGCATGCCATTGGTGATCAACCCAAGCAGCCGGTCAGTAGCAGGCCCAATGGTGAAGGCCTGGTTAGTTTCCAGCACCAACCCCAGCGTATGGATGCGTGGGAGTAGGAACGGGAAGACGCTGTCAATCTCAAGAGCGAGATTGATTTGGCGAGTACGCTGATGCGCAACAGCGAATGCACTATCAGCTTCTGCAGCTAGCCCAGTGATTCTTCGTTTGAGACGTGCTACCGCAGACGCTGTGTCAGCTTCGACGCTAAGTGCAATGGCACGTTGTTTGCTATATACTATCGCAAAAGAATTGTCAACCTCCGTTGTCAACCCTGTCAAACGACGCTTCAAACGTGTGACAGCAAACGCACTGTCAGCCTCTGTGGTCAACCCAAGATTGACACGCAGAGTTGTACCAAGCGCAATCGCTTGATCAGCCTCTAAGTTCAACCCCATCAGCCGCAGCTTGCGCCGCGCTACTGCGAATGAGCTGTCCGCCTCATTGGTCAGGCCAAGGGAACGAACCTTGGTATGTGGCAGAACAAACGCACTGTCCGCTTCGGTGGTCAACCCGATGGTGCGCCGCTTCAGCCGCGCCATCAACTGGGAGACGTCTGTCTCCGCGTTCAGCCCAGTGAAACGTGTCTTCCTGCGGACCACTGCAAAGGAGCTGTCCGCCTCTGTATTCAGCCCCAGGTTGCGCCGCTTAGTGCGCGTTATAGCCTGGGAGACGTCTGCCTCTGTATTGAGGCCAGTGCTGCGTAGCTTGCTCCTGGTAACAATGAACGCACTATCCGCCTCGGTGGTCAGCCCAAGCGCAACCACCGTAGTCTGTCCAAGAGGCTGGCTGGTATCAACCTCTGTGTTCAGGCCCAGGGCACGCTGCTTAGAATGCACAATCGCAAAGGTAGCATCTGCCTCTGTGGTCAGGCCAAAAGCGCGCAGCTTGTTACGAGTGATAGCCTGGCTGGTTTCTGCCTCTGTATTTAGACCCAGCGTGCGCCGCTTGAAGTGAACAACCGCAAACGTGCTGTCAGCTTCAGTGGTCAACCCCAGGTTGCGCCGCTTGCTCCTGGTTACAGCGAATGTACTATCAGCCTCTGTGTTCAACCCGAGGGTGCGTAGCTTGCGCCGCGTTATTACAAACGCGCTGTCAGCCTCTGTGTTCAGGCCTGTGCTGCGTCGCTTGCTCCTGGTTACAGAGAATGTGCTATCAGCCTCAGTGGTCAACCCAATGGGATGCAGCGTGGACGTGGTAGGAGTTATTGTTTGTGCTGCATCCGCCTCGGTGTTCAGACCCAGCGAGCGCAGCTTGAAGTGGACAACCGCGAAGGTGCTGTCCGCTTCTGTGTTCAGGCCAAGGAAGCGTATCTTTCTGTGGACCACCGCGAAGGCGGTATCCGTCTCGGCGGTCAGACCTAGTGCCCGGACCTTCAGGCGCGTGACAGGTTGGCTAATCTCGGTGGCGGTAGCCAGACCTACCGCCCGCACCTTCAAACGCGTCAGTGGCTGGCTGCTGTCGGCTTCACTGACTAACCCGATGGCACGCAGCTTGCGGCGCGTGACCGGCTGGGATGTATCCGCCTCTGTGGTCAGCCCGATAGCGCGAGTGACTGACGTAACACGCGGCTGGCTGACATCCGTCTCAGTGTTCAGACCCAGCGCGCGGGTCTTGCGGCGAGAGGTTGCCTGGCTGGTATCAGCCTCTGTGTTCAACCCGAGGGTGCGTAGCTTGCTCCTGGTGATCGCCTGAGCAGTATCCGTCTCGGTGATCTGGCCAATCGCACGCACCTTAGCGCGCGTGATCGCCTGACTTTCATCCGTCTCGGTGGCCAGACCGATGTTGGTAACGCCCGCAATACCCACCCACCGGTGTGATACTGCGAGGCTGCGTGATGGAGATGAGCGGCCAAACCGTGCCATACTACCAGCTCGATGCCCGCGTCACTGCGTAAGATGTGCCACGTGTAGGAGGTTGCCGCCTAGCCTCAGCCGGTAAAGCGTACTCATTGTAAAGAGAGTTTGGGCTGACAAACGTGACAAAGGGAATTACCGTGTTGCCACCACGAGTATAAACAACATCGGCATCGCTAACAGCTGTGGCGTTTGCAGCAAGGTCGTGTGCAAGAACGGCCGTACCCCAAGTTGCCCCGTGGTCAGTAGATTTCACCGCCATCACGTTATCGTCGCTGGAAGTCTGCTGATATAATGCCCATAGGTCGCTACCATTATTCAATGTCTCTAGCATAGTAGAACTAACGCCTGACCCAAACGTCGCTCCAATGGACGACCAGGTAACAGAGTCGGCACTATCAAAAGAGAGTGCCCCTAGACCACCTGTGACAGAACCAGCCAAAACAATCTTAATTGTCCCACCCAGATCATAGCTGACACCTCGCTCAGGAAGCGTCGTCAAAAGAACTGCACCGCTATTAGAGTTGGCTTGCAGAGAATTTGCACCAGTAAGTGTACGATGGTACACAATGTTGTCAGTCAAAGAACGGTACATCAAGTGCGTTCGGTCACTAGACCCTAACTCTGCCGCAGCGGCTCTCCAATCAATCGTTCCACCAGCGGTTATGTCAGTAAGCGTAGCACCCCAGACACCACTGGAGTTTCGAATACAAACTGCAACACGAGAATAGTCAGACCCCATGGTGGCAACATTCTCGGTGTTAAACAGCGCAATCATAGACCCGTCTGAGCGGACCACAAGATCGCAGAAATGCTGAAGAACCGCTGTGCTTGATGCAAAATTTAATGCGGTCGCAATATCTTGCATGGTACCAAACGTATCCGTGGACATGTCAAACGTGATAAACCTGATAGAGCCGTTTAAACCGCTGTTCCCGTAGGCCATAATCAGGTTAATCGTGTCCCCAACCTGCACTCCTCGAAGAGCACGCAAATCAGGGATCGTCCCCTCGGTGTCCACAGAACTGAATGAGGATGTTGGGTCCGTTGCCTTATACGCCGCCAAGGTAGACGTATAGCCAAACACGTAATAATTGCCGACACTAGATTTATACGGCCCAGCATACGGTGGGATCAGAGAGGCAATAGTAACAGGTAGAGCCATCAGAGCACCCGACCGTTCTCATTACGCGCAACTACCCAATCGGGTGTTGTCCACGCCTTCCAGTCCTCCAACGTCTTCCAGTTCAGTCGTGAGTCCCCAGCCCACACCTCTGGGTTGTCATAACGCCGAGTTCCAGTCGTGAGCCAGTGCGCTACGTTGGTTGCCAGCGCGCGCACGCTCTGACAGAACGGCACAATCTCACTCGCCTGCCCGATCACGGTTCCAGATAGTATGGGCAGCACGTCCTCGGTTATTGCCCAGTCGATTACGGTGTTATTCGAACCAAACTCCTGCCGCACCGCGCGCCGTCCAGTAGCACCATTCACGTCAGCGTTGAGGATGTTGACGTTGGCATTGCCCGCCCTGTTAGCCTGTATCCAGGTCGAGGTGTCAATGGCTGCTACCCGTCCAGCAGCGGTGCCGTTAGCCATTGGGCCAAAGCCCCTAGCCACAAACCGCTCTGCCACCCACCCAAAGCCCGCACCCACCAAGGCGATACGCTGCCCAGCCACCATACCTTTGGCGGCCAGCACGTCGATCAGGATATCAGCACCATCACCAACGTACTGCTTCAGGCCAGCGCGCACATAGTGAATAACCTGACCGTTACCGTCACGGCAGCGGTACAGGCTGTCCCAGGTTGCCTGGAGATTGCTGTCTACTAGAGGCATGCTAGATACGCTCGAGCACCATGCTGGCGTTGGCGTTCACAATCGCCGGAGCGTTGCAGCGAATCACGAACCCTTCCGCCAGGGCACTGTCAGGCTCCTGACCGAGCGGCCACTGGTACGCGATGATGCCTTTGTCTGGCGCCAGTGTGAACCGCTTGATCGGTGTCAGTACTGTGGGCTCAGTAGTCCAAGCGTACGCACAAGTAAACCCTGCCGTGAGCAGACGCCCATACTGCTGACGAACAGTGCCGGAGGTAGAAGCAGTGCCAGGAGAGTTGGTTGCAAAGGTGGCGTACATAACCTCCACCAGTACAGGCACACCAGCAGCCGTGACACCATCAAACGCAACCTCAAAACTCTTGAGTTGCAGTCCGCTGTTGGCATGAGCTTTCGCACCAATGATGCTCTTGGCGGTTGCCGCAGCCAACGCGACTGCGGCCTCCGTGAATATTCCGTAGCCGACTGAGGCCATGTGGATAACTCCCTGATCCAGAATGGGTGCAAGCCTATAAAGCCTATTAGCCTATAGACGCTTGCGCACCTGGTCAAAGATTTGCTTGACCTCCGCACCTTGCGCAGCCTTGACGCCTCGGCCTTCCGGCAGATTGGCCTGGGCCCACGTCTCCTTCACGGAGGCGTCACCACCAGCGTCGATGTGAATGACCAGAGCACTCTTGGGTGTCGGGTCCCACTCGCTGCCGAATATTGCGTCCTGGACCGCCAGCTTCATGATCTGCAGGGCAACCTCTGCCCAGTACTGATCAATCTTGGACATATCCAGCTGGTTGGGCACCAGGGACCCACGGGTCTCCTTGTCCTTCACACCCTCGAGCATGCGGTCCTGGTGGGTGGCGATCACGGTGAGGATCGCAGGATAGGCTTCAGCGGCGTTCACCGTGATAACGCCGGTCTCGGAATTGCGTGTGGCCCATGCGGGCAGGGTCGGCTCCATGGCGTAGTCTCCAAAGATGTGAGGGGAAGGTAGATCAGGATGCGCGGAAGAAGCCTGCCGCGTTCACCTGTGCGGTGATGTCCGAGCCAGTGGTGGTCTCGGCAAAATCATGAAGCGTGAGCGGAACACGGGACGCATCCGCCGCAGCTTCCTGGTAGTACACGATCAGATCAGTAAGCGTATTGTTGGTGCCACCACCAGCCGATGTCCAGGTCTGGTCGGGGATGTCCACGTCCACCCGGTCGTTGGTGTCGTCAACCGTGATGGTAGCGGTCAGGCCGGTCTTGCGCGCGTAGTTGGTGAAGTCGGCCTCGGTGGAACCGTTAGCCAGGATGGCCGCCAGGTCATCACGGTCCTTGAGCGTGGCATCAGCCTCTGACACCTTGAGCAGCATCATGCCCAAAACAGAAGCACCGTCACGCACCTTCTCTGCGACAGCACCCTTGGCGATGTTGAAAACAAAGTCAGCCATAGCTTATCTCCTCTGGGGTGAGACGAGTCACTTGTCCTCTTTGGAGGTGTCCTCGTTCTTAGGGTCCTCGATCAGCGCATCGTCATAGTCGTCGGTGACGATGTTTAGTTTGCCGTCAGGGAGCAGACCCGGAGGCGGCTCATCCTGCTTGGTGTGTCTCTTTGGTTTAGCGGCCACTGACTTCCTCCATGTGAATTATGGTACGTTTGCCAAGCGCATTAGTTTGTTCCTCACGCCTGGTCACCCTAAACCGTGTGCCCGACCGGAACAGCACTTCCTTCTCACTCTTGTGCTTAGACAGCTTCTCTATGCGGCGACCAGTCAGGCTCTTGATTGTGAAGTGTACGTTGCCATGCCAAACGTCCTTATTTGTAGACGTGCTGGTGAAGCCTCGCTCCTCCACAACTATGCCCACCTTATACTGCTCATGAACGTCAGACTTCAAAGACGCTTTGCGGTACACCTCACCCTCGTGCACAGGCAGCTTCTCCAGCGCAGCATTTAGACCGTTGACGTGTCCCCACATCTTCGGCTCTACTTTCTCCTCACGCAGTTGCCGATTGAGGGATGTATAGGTGCTGCCCGAGTAGGCCACAATATGTGAAGCCTCAGCAGGTGACATCTTAGCCACAGACTTATCCTGCGCCATCATCGCCTTTGCCTGTGCAGCATTACTTTTTGCTGCATCCTTCCCAATAAGACCTGCTAGTCGATTAAACGCCTCTACCTCAACATCGGAGTAACTCGCCCCACCACTCTTGCCACTCTCCGCCCCACTGCTGCCCGACACGCTAGAAACTGCCGCCTTGATGTCGTCAGCCTTACTCTTAGACATACCCTTGAGCGCATCTGCAGGGTCCAGAGGATTAGCGATGCCGTGCTTTGCACAGTAGTTGTTGATCTTAAACGCTGTCTCACCAGTGTCCTTACCCTTCCCTGCCAAACGATCATGCTGCTTGAGGAAGCTGGCCACCACCTTCTCGTGACCATAGTACGCCTCCTCCTTAGTTTGGGCGTTCTTGATACCTTCCCTGATTGCTTTACGTTCGGGTGAAGTACCCTGCGCACCTTTAGCCATAATCTTCAGCTTGGCAATCTGCTCCTTGTCCCCAATTGCGCCAGCCGAAATCTCTGCAGCAGCAGTACCCTCACTGCTGCTGCCGCCTCCACCAGAGGTAAACTTTCCAGCCTTATCCCTGGGGTGATCCCTCTCATTGAAGTCATCCTGGAGATCAGTCGTGTCAGCTGGGTCAAACCCCAGCAAGTCTACCACGTACTTCTCGGTGGGCCTGTCAGCATCATCATCAAGATCGTCGACAGGCTTGCGCATGCCACGCCAGTCTACTGGCTTGCCTATCGAACCAAAGTGGGCGTCATACGCTGGCTTCATTGCGCCACCTTGTGAATACCGTTGGGTCGATGTAGGCCTGCAACGCAACCGTAGGTGTATTGCCCAATCGAGTGGATACCACCTTGGCAACTGCCATCACTGCCTTCTTATAGGACTTAGCATCCTTTGGTGTTGGGGTGCTGCCTATCTCCGCAAGAGCTGTGCGCGTACCCACCGAGGTACGGAAGTCCTTGGTCTTAAACCCACCACCGTTCAGTTCCTTGGTGAAACCAGACAGCGAGGCCGCGCTGACGTTGGGGAACAGCTGCCCACCAGCCGCTGCCCGTTCCTTCAGCATCGCAGCAATCCCACGATCTTTAACAGGGATGTCAAGGTCCACACCCTTCTTCCCCACAAACCGTAGTGATACCCCACCATCAGAACCAACATGCACATGACGGCTTTCCAGCGTGGTGGCACCATACGCCTGCTTCTCAGCACCAGTATCCCCAGTACCACCTGGCCGAATACCCGTCTCCATAATCAGCGCCATCGTATCAGCGTGCTCAGCTATACGTGGATCGCTGCTGCCTCGGAGGCCTGACACCTGTTCTGCGATTTTGTCGTACTTCGCATTGAGCTCACGGATGCGTTCAAACTTGGCTGCTGCCTGGGACTCCGCAAACCGCTCTGAGTAAACGTATTGTGAACGACCCTTAGCATCACGGCCCACCACCTGCAAGTCAGCATTTGGGTCCATGCTGATCCGCACGTTAGTCCACGCAGGTGGTACCCCTAGCTCCTGTATATGCGCTGGCCAGGTAGAGCGATCTGGCGCAGCCACCAGGCCCCCACCAGCACCACCTGCCTCTTCTTCTCCTCCACCACCACCACCAGATGCAAACTTGCCATCCTTGTCGCGTGGGTGATCCCCCTCGTTGAAGTTATCTGCAAAAGCAGCGTCCTCCTCAAACCACTCAGGGTCCTCTGGGTCCGCAAACCGCTCATCGAAGAACGGTACAAACGCACAACGGCACCTGGGGTGAGCAGGAATAAGCCCACGCGCCTCATCCAGATCGTAGGGTCCATTGTCGGAGATGTCTTCACACTCCTCACAGACATCATCATCGCCAGCCGTCAGGACCTCGACCTCGCCAGCGTCACCAAGCCGGATTGGCTTCAGGTATTCTGGGATCAGGCCTACCTTCTTCACATTGGCCTGCACGAACACGTCCAGCGTAGCCTCTGCGTGCGCGCGCACGGAGAACGTATCAGTGAGCATACGGCCACGCACCAGGCCAATACGATCAACAACCTGATTGATAGCACGCCCAATGAACGGAGCACGTTGGTTGGTCAGCATCCCCTCACCAACTGCGCGCACTGCCTTCTGGGAGATAACTTCCATGATTCCCTGCAGCTCCACTACAGCGAGCCGCTGGAGGACTTCTACGCGATCGGGGTCATAGGTGGGCGTCACCCCAGCCAACTGGCCTGCACGCTCTGCACCCAATCTGTAGGCTGCTTTAACATGAGGCTCTAGCCAGGCTCCCAGAGAACCCTTACCGAGCAGCGTCTGTTCAAGTGCAGCATCCACCCACCTCTGGAACGTAGTCACCGTCCGCCCAGAGGTGGGTGGGCCCATGATGCCTGGATGAGGTGCATCAGGGTCGTGAGGCTGCATCGCTGCTGCGCTGATACTCCCAACCGAGACGGTCCCGATGCCAAGAACGTCACGCTCAGTAACAGCCTGGGTGATAAGCCGCTTGAGCGTGCGGAGGCGACCCTCCAGCTCTCGCCAGAACCGCTGACGAACAGCCAAGGTCCCGGTTGGGTCTCGCCGACGAGAAGCATCCCGGATGGCGGAAGGATTACCACCATCGGCGAGGAACACGTGTGGGCTCACCCTGCTATACGGGTGACAGGAACAACGTTTGAACAGATAGTTCATTCTAGTCCCTGGTGTGCCAACGGAGCCAAAGCATGAACAACAACCCAGCCAGGCAGGCAAGGGTTATAGCAACTAAAATAACCATCGGGAGATCAGCGACGCCTTGGGGCATCGTCCTACTCCTCCTCGACCTCCTGCACACCACCCATCTGTGAGGTGATCTGCAGGCGCTGCTCACTCGCGATCTTTGCCTGCTCAGCTTGCTCCTCGGGAGTGGGTGGTAGGTGATCCACGTCGTCGGTTCCATATTCCTCCAGGGCCTCCTCGAAGCCCGGATAGACACCATCCTCAATCAGCTGGTTCTCGCGTGCCTTCTTCAGCACCTCAGGTGCGATCAGGCCGCAATCCACGTCGATCTTGAATGCGTCAGCCTTCGCCTTGTCTGTGGTGGCCTTCTCCTGCGGAGACGTCTGCCACAGAGGACGCCATTCATAGTAGATGTCTGAGCCACGGCTACCTGTGGCGGAACGGATGAGCACCTCATCCAACCGCTCCATCGAGGTACCCAGATCGTTCTGCTCAGCAGCGATACGATCATAATAGTTCTGCAAATCACTCTCACCTGTACTGTTCATGCCTACCGGAGATTGGCCCAGCATGCGGGTGGCCGGGATATCAGCCGCACCAGACACCATGAGCAGGAACATCTTGAGGATATCAGGCAGGCCACCGAGGTTGGTCTGGATGCGTTCCCACTCCTCCTCCTTGTCCAGGAGCAGCGTGTTCATCATCCCCTTGACCGTATTGGCGTAGGTGAGTCGAGTGGTCAACCGGTCCCGGTACTCCTGCGTGCTCATATTGTCAGACAGATGTGGCATTCGCAGCACATCCATCTTGGCGTCATTGACCAAGGTGGCTGTGCCAGACGCCACCAGGGCTGCACCCTTGATTGACTCGTCAATGGCTTGGAGGATGCTGTCACCCCAGCCATCAGCCGCAAGCTGTTGGTTGGGAAGCAGAGCACCGTTGAAGCGCACCACGCGCGAAGGGTGTATCTTGATCGAGCTGACAGTACCTGTGCTGCGCCGCTCGTAGTACTCAGGCTCACCGTAGTAGGGGGATGTCAGGTCCTCAATTGTGGGCCCACAGTTCAGATCATAGCGGCCCACTACGTGCAGAAACTCAAGATCACCCTTGGCCACCTTCTCCACATCCAGTGGTTGTGCGAAATTACTCTGCCGTCCACCCAACCCCATGATCATTGCGGACCCACCATAGAGGCGTCCCCAGGTGATTGCGTGACGCGTCTTGCGTGGCACCAGCAGGATGCGCTCCAGCTTCTCAATCTCCTCGATGCTCGTATTACCAGTGTGCCACCCACGCCACTCTCGGGTCATATCGTAGGCAGGGATGTCCACCACCTTGCGCGCCATCCAGTTGGCGCGGTAGGCCACTTCCCACCTGCGTGAGCGGCTCCAGTACGTATTGGAGCTGCGTCTTAACGTCCTTGGAGGTGCCTAGCCCAGTGACAAAGTTGACCAGGCTGTCCAGTATTGCCCGCATGGCGAGTATCCTTAATTGATGGTACGTTTGCCGATGTTAGCATCTGACGGAAGAGGCAGCTGCAAATCAGCGCTGTAGCTCGGGCAGTTGGGAGAGGCCATTATGTGGGCCACAGTCATTGCCGGCTGCACCACAACACTCAACCAGAAACCCAACGGCTCATCAGCCTCTCGATAACGCACGGTGAACTCGTGCCTACCACAACACTCACAGAAGAACGACAGTTCTAGTACATCCATTTCATGCTACCCAGCTCAGTGTGTGATCGTACGCACCCTGATCCGGTGGCCAGAACACCATCATGGCCGCGTCACCCACGTTGGGTGAACGGGACCCTTTTGGCTTCTTGTCAATCAACAACTTCAGCCGACCAGACTTGGTCATAGTGGGCTGGCTCAACTCCTTCTGGAGTGTACGCAGCTTGTTACACTTGCTGTCTATGGAGATCAGCTGGTCAGGTGGATAGCGCCTGCCCGCCTTGATCATCTTGTAGGTGCGCTCAAAGCGCAACCGGAGCTGCCACCAGCCCTGTGATTTCAGGTTGTGGTAGAAGTCCTTATTCAACATGCTGTTCCTATCACCAGTGATGATGTTCTCATCTGGGAACAGAACTGAGCTACCAGCATCCCATGGCACCAGATGCATGCCCTTGGGCATATCCCCATCCCGCTGGAGGCGGTTACTCTCAGCCTTCACAGTGGAGCCAACACCATTGCAATCGTAGTACAGCTTGATCCCATAGCTGCTCTGCGTTGCGTGCGGCCCACAGATATCAATGGCCTTGCGGCTACTCACCCCAATATCAGGGGAGCCCCACTCGTTCACGTACTTGATCACTACACCCTTGCGCTTGACCAGCGCATTCAAATCACCACCCTCGTCAGCCACATCCAGCGCAGCAGACCAGGGCCCATCTTCCATGCCAGGGATTTTCAGGTGGGCGTCTATCGCAGCCTCTACCCAATCAGGATCAATGATCACACCTTCTAGGGAGGCAGCGTAGTTGCGATCTACCTCCTGCCGGAAGACATGGAGCAGACCCTTATCCTCCATATCTGATCTGCGTTCCTCGTACCACTCACGTGTCTTACGTGGATCATCACGCCAGTCGATGATCAGCACGTTGGTCTTGCCACGAGTGACCGGCCTGGTGGGCTCCCACTCAACACCAGCCTCACGCTTGCGGTGGAACACGTTGCCCAGGCCGTTGACGGAGGAGATGTCTATCTGCACATCCGTGTTGGCCAGGAGAGCTGCCTCGATAGCCTCGGGGTGATCGTAGTGAGCAGACTCATCCTTGAAGTAGATGGTGGTGCGGCCACCACGTCCGATATTATCACCGGACTCACCAATGATAGTGGAGCCAGTCACTGGGTTGACCACCCGCATAAACATCAGGTGCTCGCGCTGAGAGAACCCTTCCGGCAGGAACACAGGAGGCAGGCCTCGGATCAGCGTCCTGATCTTCTCAAAGATGGAGCTCATAACACCGAGCACGTCAACCTGGTCCTGCTTATGGCTACCCCATCCCACATCAGAGCCAGGGAGGAACAGCCACATCCAGATGCTGAAGCAGCAACATACCCAGGTAGCACCAGCATCACGGCTCTTCTCGATCAGCCCATTGCTCTTGTACGCCAGGCAACTCCAGAGGAAGTTGACCAGGTCAACCTGGCGCTGCCACATAATCATGGGCATCCGCACCATGGACTTGCTCTGGGTAGTGGGAGCTGTGAAGTCTGCACCACTCTGCAGATCAGCCACCAGGTCACCCGAGGCCATTCGGGGATCGTAGGTGTCACACCAGTGCAGGATGAACTCAACAGGCCGCGTACGGTAGTACTCCAACGCACCCACTGCGTACTTTGGGTCCTTTGCCATACGGATAAGCTGCGCCTGCCGCCAGCGGAACAGCGCTGCGTAGTCTGGGCTCCAGGGAGGTTGACTTAGCATAGTGAGTTACGGGCTGCTTCTTTTCCAGAGCCAGATCACGAGTGCTGTCACGACAATGATCAGCAGAACAATCCCTGCAAACTGCCAGCCAAGATCAGTGAATAGGTCTTGGGGGATGGTCCACATCTCAACAACCCTGACAGATTGACGGTGGAGCAGGCGGTATTGGTCCAGGAGGTGGCAGCACCCGTGACGTGCGTGGCCTACCGTCGAAAGGGCACGCCAACGTCTGCTACTCCTATGAAGTTGAGCAGCAGCAGACACGCGATGAGAGCACCGAGTACAATGAGCACCCAGCGCGCAATTCCCTTGATGTGCTCATCACCCCATGGTGCTGTTCTAACGATGTAGAGCAGCAGCGCGATAACAACGCACAGGACGAGTATATAGATCGCAAGGTAGACCAGGCCGGTGATCATAGCTTGTGTTCCTTCTTATGCGAGTAAGCAGAACATCGAGAGAATGCCACCCAGCGCACCCAACCACACCCACATGCCAAACATGAACGTACTATCAGCATCGCGTGCTTTGTGGATGCCGTACCCACCAACTACGATAGCACAGATGAACAGTAGGAACAGGATCATCCCATCACCCAATGGAGTACCAAGCCCACAACTACAATGATGACCGCAACGATCACCCACGTGCCAATTCTCTCACCAGGGGAGAGTGGCACCCTGCTGTTCCTGCTTCTGTCCGGGCGTGGTGTCATAACCAGAACAGTGCGTAGATGCCCAGGCCAATCAGGCCGTACACGATAGCACCAAACCAGAATGGGCGCGCAGTAGGGAACGGGAAGCACAGCCAACCATCCGAGTGCCAGAGCCAGTAACCATCACTGGGTCCTGGCCCACGATAGAAGAAACCAGGTGGCACAGCCGCAATAGTGAACTGCCAAACACTAGGGTCACCAGGGTCCACCCACTTCTCCTGCTCACGCTCAAACCAGAACCTGACACCACGACCCTTGGCCACCTCGAACAGCACCCGCATTGGATCATGCGGCCAGCGCAGCACCACCTTGAACAGATTGGCAGCTGGATTGCGCAGCCACCACAGAGCAGCGAGCCCAAATGACGGCCCATCCGCAACGTAGCGTTCTGCAAAATGATCACGCTCACCGAACAAGCCACCCTGATCATTCCCGAACAGAGCCCAGGTGATCTTGCGCCAACCAGTAGCCTCAGCCCTGCTTGTCGGGACTACCTTGTACAGCCAATGATTGATCACGAGCAATCCTCTCTAGGGAACGCCTGTTCACTTCACGCAGATACCGGAGACGCTCCATCCTAGCAGTGTCAGGGACGTTAGAGACAGTACCAACAGTATACACCCGACGCACCTTCAACACCTTGTGGGCTCGCGTCCTGATTGCCTCTGGCGTCCGGTTGTGTGGCAGAATAGCAGCGAGACGCTTGGCACTCATCAGAGCGTAGTTCTCCTCGATGATCCTGTCTTCCTCTTTGCTCCATCTGTGGAGCACACCCTTACTCACGTACCTGCCCATTACTGCGCAACTCCTCACAGAACTGGTGCACCTCAGCGTCAGTCACCTGAGTAGCACCATGATAGCCGAGTGGTGGTAGCGGCCGCATCTCAATGTCAACAAACGCACCCACGATGCGTAGGCCGAGCTCGGTGACATTCCGCAAGAGCATGACAGTTGTCGTACCGTCCTGCCTGATGAGCCTGTAGCGACCCTGCTCGGGCAGTGTCACAACCGCTGCTTTCTCGACCAGCACAAATACCACGGTACTCGGCCCCCACTCGGAGATGGTTGCCACCTCCCCGAGCTCGATCCACTGCCCATCAATCTCCACAGCAAGCATCGCTTTCGCCATGTTATCAGTAACCCTGTGCGGCCGCTACCAACACTCGCGCGTCCAACAATTCCGTAAGCGCAGTAACCTCATCCGTCTTGATACGGAGTTCCTCACGGAGCTGCTCATTCTCTGCCCGGAAGCGAGCGATCTCGGCGGCAGCTTCAATGGTCGTCGGCATGGCGATGCGCTCAAGTCGCTTGATTAGGCCCGCGTGTTTATCAGTCATCAGCTACTGTTCCCTCTATCATCAGAGGATCCATCTGCTGGTAGGATGGCAGAGCCAGGTGCTTGAGCGTATCGGCATACAGCTGAGCAGCCTCCTGTGGACTCACACCCTCAGCAATCACCCGCAATGGCCTATCAGGATCACCAGCGATTTGCGTGGGCAACACCCTGCCCAACAACATACAAAACGATTTGGGCTCATGCCGTGCCACCCACCTGAGGTAGCCACATAGTCCACCCCTACCTCTGCGGTCATCACCTGTAGATTCCGCAGCCATCAGGATTGCCTCCTTCAGCACCCTGGTACTTCTATTTGGCACACCCTTGCGCCTACCAGGTCCCGGAGGCTTGCCTACCTTAAATGTCGTGAGCCTCTTACGCTCCATTTGAGCACCATTATTTTATGAACACCGGATCACATGTGCGGCACATGTCACGCTACCGCAGGCCCGATGGTTTGATTGGGATGGCGTTTCACTTACTCTGATTTGACTCCGTTGACAAGGAGCCGTTAGCAAGTCGCTCCTTGACGGACCTGGCTATCGTATCAAGCACCACCACGTATTCCTTATTATATGCTGTGGCCCCGGCGTAGGCGTTACGGGCGCAGCCATGAGGAAAGAGCACACGACGCCTGTGCTCCCGCGCCTCGCCACATTAGTCATGATATCACCCATGCCAGTAAAGCTAGCACCCCCATCCAGAACACCGTGATGCTCACGATGAAGATACTCAGAGTATCACGCTTAGACTCCTTCTCCAGGTGCTCCCAGTCCCAGCTCACGATGCTATCTCCTCCAGCTGATCGCTGGCCACCAACATCGGCACCGTGCGCCCCATCACATCCAGGAGCACCTTGCACCTCTGCTGCGGCCCCATTCCATCATACACGCCATACATGCCGGCCAGCGCGTTCTCCCCCTTGACCATCACGCGAACACCCTTGCGCATTGCACGTAACTTGTTGGTGGGCAGGCGCGGCAGCATCACCACACCATCTGTCTCCCTGGCCTTCAGACGTCTGATTTCCTTGTCCGATAAGGTACTGGGTAGATCACCAGTCATGAGCAGGGAGCGCACCCCAAACGTTCCTAGCAGGAACCGCCACTGGCCTGTGGTGCGCGCAAACACATAACCGGGAAACACAGGCTCTGTGTGCGCCTTGATCTGCCCACGCTTGCCTCTCACTTCCATGACAGGCACATAGGCTTCCGCACCCTGATTCCTGATGTTCTCTGCTGCCCATCGCTCCCGCCTTGAGTGGGCCGTGATCACAAACCAGTTCTGCATTTCCAGTTCACCCATATTTACTGTGAGTGGGTCCAAACTTCTTTTCCACAGCTGTCCAGGCAGCAAACATCGCCTGGCGCACCTCAGCCGCGCGCACCTGGTACTCCTGGCCGGGCATATCAGCTGCCTCCGCCAAGTAGCCATCTATATCCTTAACCCTCAGGCCCAGCAGGTCCAGCTTCTTATGGTGCTCCAGCCACTCCACCGAGGCCTCTATGTCCTCCACCCCAAAGCCGAAGCGTATCGTGAAGTCACAATCCCTGGAGGGCATCGTGACTTTGTTCTTCTTGCACTTGGCCCGCACCCGTACAGCGGTCACACGCTTGATGTTATCCAGGGTGCGCACCAAATTCTTCAGATGCGACAGCCAGACAATCTGCGTGGCGTAGAAGTCCAGAGCCTTGCCACCAGACCGTCGATGCTTCTCACCCACCACGAACCCTATCTTGTCCCGCACCTGCGAGATGATTAGGATTGTTATCCGTGCATCACGCAGATCACGGATCAGCTCTGAGAACATCTGGCTCAGTATCTTCTGCTTCTCCAGGTTGAAGGAACCCTCACCCACCTTGCGGCTCATCGCTGCACGGCTGGTCAGGGCATCCAATGAGTCCACGATGTATAGGCCAGGCTGCTTGGTGCGCTTACAAATGGCGATAGCCTTATTCAGATCATCCCAGATGTCCTCTACCGTAGACCACTGGGTGCCCAGGCCATGTTCACCAAAGTCCATGCGCTTGATCGGGAGGCCTAGCTTGGCAGCGTAGTACTCATCGAACGCTGCCTCCGCCTCACGGTACCAGATACGGCCGCGTGCATATTTCTTTGAGAAGTTAGCACAGGCCTCAATGGCGAGCAGGGTTTTGCCTGTGGACTTGTCACCCACGATATTGGCAATCCTGCCTTCGGCCCAACCACCACCCAGAACGCAGTCGAGCACCGCACATCCGCTAGGAATGAATTCGGTGCTCTTACTCTCGTCAGGGAAGTAGTCCCCTCCGGTGCCATTAACCGGAGGGGTGCCGCTCAGACGTTTACGTTCCATAACCTAACGCTCACTCCCTACTTGGACGCACGACCACGGAGACGGGAGAGCTGCCGCCGAGCCTGGCCTTCCGGCTCCTCGTCACCACCAGACTTGCCAGCTGCTCCTCCACGTCGGGGCGGCGGAGGGTCCTCTGCCTCATCCTCCACAGGCGCGGCACGCGGACGCCTTGCAGTGGGTGCAGGCTCGTCCTCGGCCGGTGGGGTAGTTCTCCCCCGACGCGGCGGCGGAGCCTCCTCCTCACCGTCTGCAGCCTCGGCATCAGCCTCCTCTGGCTCAGGGTCCGTCCTCCCACGGCGGCCAGTAGGGCGGGCAGTCTCCTCCTCAGGCTCAGACCGACCACGCCGCGTGGGCGGACGATCCTCCTGCTCATCTTCAGCAGGCTCTGGCTCACGGCGCGCAGACCGACGGCTCCCACGCCCTGCGTCTTCCTCCTCTGGGGCGGCTGCACCATTGCCGCGCCTGGAAGTGCCACGCACACGCGGCTCCTCCGTACGCTCTGCCCGTGCCGAACCGAACAATACCTTTTCAATATGCTCGGCATCGTAGAAGTTGAGCACGTTCGGCAGAGGATTGTCCTGGATATAATCCAGCCACGTGTCCTGCCGCTTCTCATTGTCATGGAGCGGCGTAGGATCCCGGTCAATCTCGATGGAGGTGTACTTGGTTTTCTTACCAGTACCCTCCTTGGAGAACAACAGATCGTAACCCTCCTCCGGATGATCAATGAGCACAAGCTGATTAGTCTTCCGGTCAATAGACCGCAGGTTGATCTCACGGAACAACGTGACAGGGAGGCCCCACACCTGCGGCCCAGCCTTCTCATCGTTACGATCAATCACCCAGCACAGAGCACGCCACTGAATACGCAGAGCGTCTGCCTCATCCTCGTCGGCCGCGTGCCGCCGAGCCTCACACGGTGGGCAAGGCTTGCCCAGCATCTTATCCAAGCAGAGATAGGTAGCATCATCTGGGCCCACGTTGCGGTGCAGGTGGACCTGTATCTCCCAGTTGTCACCCCACTTCTCCTGATCCTCCCAGGTGGGAGGCATGATACGCACAGCGTTCTCCCCCTCCTTGGGTTTGAAGAAGGGAATATCAGGCAGGAGGTAGCTATCGTAGCCACCACCTGACTGCTTGGCACGACGCGAAGCACTCTCCACGCTGCGCCCTTCACCACGATACTTAAACTTGGCCATTCGTCTTATCCTCCGACTTCAGCCGTTTCAGGCGTTGTAACATACGGTAGTGTTCATACCTGGAGCGGAAGTACGCAAAACTAGCTCCCCGCACCAAGCAGTAGACAAAGATCAGGATGAGTAGGGCGACCACGATGGTGCGCACCACGTCCATCAGTGAATCAAACATTACGCACCCCGATTGCGGCGCACAGCGCCCAGGTCCTCACGACGTTTGTCAGCGAGGTTGTCACGCGCCCCACCCATCGACGTGCTAGCAGCACGAGACAGGTGCAGCGCCACCAACTCACGGATCATCCAGGAGCGTTGGGAGAAGCGAGGTTGTCACGCGCCCCACCCATCGACGTGCTAGCAGCACGAGACAGGTGCAGCGCCACCAACTCACGGATCATCCAGGAGCGTTGGGAGAACGCCTCCTTCATCGCAGCCAGCGCCTCTACGTCAGCCTTGGCCACCAGCAGCTCCTGCTCAAGAGCCTGTAACTTGCTGGACATTCGCAGCCGTTCCTTGAGGCTGTTCTCCGTCAGCTTCTCCTCCAGTTGAACAGCCGCACGGCGGATGCTGTGACTCTCATGCGCCTCAGCCTCCTCCAGCTGCAGCTTGACCGCATCACGCTCTGCGGTAGCGACGGCCAGCGTGGCCGCCACATGATAGAAGAGCTCAGGCTGACGGATCACACAATCATCCAGCCCATCCCGATCAATACGCAGCTCCCCTTTATACTTGTGGAGGAACCGCTCGATCTCCCCAATTGGCTCGGGAGCCTTGCTTGTCACCTTCATGACAACAGAACCTTTCCAACAGCGACGGTCAGATCAGCGGGCTGGTAGAACGGCTGACCAAACGCATCAAGTATCTCAATACTCAGCCCTGCCGTCTTCTCATCACGCGCACCGACGGCCACCTTGTTAACATATGCACGCACCACGTGCCTCACAGACTCCGGGCTGGCTCCCTGCAACTTTGCAAGCACGCCCTGCACTTCCTTCCAGCGTTTACGCTGCACCAGTGCCCTGGCCAGGTCTACCGCCTCCGCCATCTCCTCGGCGGGAGCGTTCAGCACCAAGTCCTCAGCCTCTGCAAGCGTGGTAGCAGAGGCGCAGGCAGCAAGGTAGGATAGCGCCTGCCGTGGGGAGCCAGTAGCCTCCTCTGCGCAGAGCTGCGCCACACCAGCAGGCAGCTTCCACTTCTCCAGCCTGGCCACGTTAGTGAGCAGCGCCGTGATAGCCTTGACGGGCACCGGTTTTAAATCGACCCTATAGCACCGCGTACGCACAGCGTCAGGCACCTTGGCCGCATCAGTGGTGCAGAGGAAATAGTAGTTCCACGGCTGCGGCTCCTCCAGGCTCTTTAACCAGGACGTGATCGCAGGCTTACTCAACGCATGAAACTCATCAATGATCACCGCACGCACCCCACCACCCAGCGGACGGTAGGCAAAGTCAGCCGCCAGCTTGCGCATATCCTCGATGCCAGTGTAGGTGGCCGCGTCAACCTCCACCAACTCATGCTCACCCAGGGAAGCAGCGCACACCCGAGCCAGCGTAGTCTTGCCCACACCACTTGGGCCCATCAGCAGGAAGGTACGCGCAGTACCATTATCCAATGCGGTCGCCAGCGCCTCCACCACCGCATCGTGCCCCACAACCTCCTCGAAAGTCTTAGGACGATACCGATTGATCAATTCCACCTTATGCCTCCTTCGGGGTGTGCCGTTTCAGATCGCTACCAACCGGACGCTTACGACGGGCACGAAGCTGGGCAACCGCCTCACTCTCCAGCTCGCACACCGAATCCTCACACGCCATGTCCTCACCCACACCCATACCGCACACCGTGCAATAGTAGGGCTGGCCATCGTAGGGGTCACGTATTACCATCGCCTTTACCATTTGTCTGAAGAGAACGTGCCGATCTCCTCGAGTTGCTCCCAGTTCGGCCCCACCGAGGCCTCGACGCTTATTGGCACAATATGCGCCCACTCAAACGGTACCTTTAACATCGTACCAATCACTAACTCCGCCACGTCCTCAAGTTGATCATCAGGCACGCAGCAGTAGGTCAGGTCATCGTGAATGTTAATCTCTGGCTGAAACATAGGGTCGTTCATCTCGCTCAACCTAGCCATACCATCCAGCACTATCTCCGCAGCCGTGCCTTGCACCGGACTGTTGATTATCTGGTTGGGACTCAACGGCCCATGCCGCCTCCGCCCGGTCAAGCACTCAACGTAGCCGTGGTCCTCATAGAATTTGAGCACGCTCTTCTGCCACTCAGCCACACCAGAAAACTGCTTCCAAAACTCTTTGTACAGCGGCCGGAGCACATCCACTGGTATCTGTAGGTAGCCTGCCGCACTCTCCAGCTTGGCGCCAAAGAACAATGGGAACGTCCATTGATTTTTAATGTCAGTACGGAACAGCTTCATGGCCTTCTTATCAACCAGGTTCTTTTTGCCACCCACCCGTGCCGGGTAGGCGTGAGCAATGCGCTCGGCCCACTCATAATGGACATCGTAGTTCTCCCACAGCGCCTTCACGAACCGCTTATCGTGGGTGAACATTGCAATCACGCGCGCCTCGATCTGTCCATAGTCCACAGCCAGCACAGAACAACCAGAGGGAGCCGCCACTGACCGGCGCACCTCCTTAGCCTCACCGTCCCGCTTGGGGAAATTTTGCAGGTTAGGTTCCTCGCTGCTCAACCGACCTGTCTCTGCGAACAGCGTATTGAACACAGTGTGTATCTGCCCGTCATCGAACACCACAGACTTCTCATGCCCCTTGAGCATGGGGTAGACGTAGGTCGAGAGCTGCTTATTAGCCTTGCGGTACTTAACCACCAGCTCCGCTAGAGGATGGTTAATCCGCTCCA
>Ga0193738_1000276_pt1 | contig 33228 bp, 54 predicted proteins | sample L2a1metaG_FD_144927 | JGI IMG/M metagenome (GOLD analysis project Ga0193738, IMG submission 144927) | Soil microbial communities from a riparian zone of the East river system, Colorado, United States - L2a1 | ecosystem: Environmental > Terrestrial > Soil > Riparian zone | place: USA: East River... | reverse complement strand
CAGTTCCTGAGAAGGAGATGCGGGTCTACCACACCAAGGACTGGCACTTCGAAGAGAAGACCGGTTCGATGTTCACGCAGGTGCCTAACGTCGATGCTTTCGATGTACTGATGAAGCGGTACTTCGAGCTTGGCATTCGTACCCGCAACGGACTCGGAGCCCTCACGGGTATCTCCGAGGTATAATCCTCTTTGGTAGAGAGGAACCCGGCTTGAAGCCCCTTTACCTAGCTCTCCCCTAGGTAAAGGGGCTTCTTGCTTTCCCGGGAGAGGGGAAATAATGCACCGCATATCAGGCGTAAATACCGTAACTAGATATGGTACTTGCGAGCTTTGTGGAGTAGTGTACTTGTACACTAAGAAGAATACGAACGGTAGCACAGTTTATGTGTGCTCGGAAAGTAAGAAACAATACTGGAAGACGCATAAAGCTGGGGTTCCCACTCATTGTGGGTTAGACAGAGAAGAAAGGGATGAGTACATAGCACACTATGGCAAATGTGCTATCTGTTCATCGACTAAAGCTCTGCTAGTAGACCACGATCACACTACCAAAGTGGTGCGTGGAGTTCTGTGTAAGAACTGTAATTTCGGGTTAGGTCATTTCTTCGATAGCATACCTAATCTAGAGGCTGCTATCAAGTACCTGCAATACTAAGCTTTCTCTACCAAAGGATACGTATTACCATGCCGTGGGATGCTGTAACACACGATGGGCAGTGGGCCGAAGTACCAGATGACGTAGCACACGTCGTGCTAAAGATTCGGGAGACCTGGCCAGAGTTAGAAGTTCAGTACTGTGAGAACCCGGAGTTGGGAGACGCTCCGTTCAAGATCGTAGAGAACTTGCGAGACGGTCGACGTATGGACGTTATGACTGTCTGGGAACTCGATAATAGATTGCTCGAAGTCCTGCATCAAGCAGACATGAGCAAGCACGACGTGATGAAGATCATGGACAGGGCCAATGATAAGGCTCGTATCAATAACTACAGGGAAATCCTCTACTGGAAGGATTACCTGCGAGATGTACTTTCTACAGCTGCGAACCATAGCGGTTCAAGCTTCACGTTCAAAGACCCTCGGCCAGATCATGAGGGCGAACTCGTAAAGGTCGAAGACGACCCAGCCCATAGGACGAAGATCGTATGACGACAGTTCTGGACATCAAGAGTGCTGCTAAATCATTTACTGGTGACCTTACTGGCGTTATGTTCACCGATGCAGACTTGCTTCGATACATCAACTATGGTGTTACAGAACTGGGTCGACGCACTCGTTCGGTACAGAACGTTCTTATTGGTACAAACGCTACCCTCTCTAGTTTGGACCAGTATGGTGGTGTTCTACTTCCGGCTGATTTCATTGCAGAACTAGACGTCTACTATGGCCAAGGTAGTGGCGCCCAGCGGCTAGCTAGGATTCCTCTGGCTACGTTCTCTACACAGTTCTTGCAGACTACAGCAGCACAGCCTAGTGGCTACACTATTAGCGACTACATGAGTACAGCACCTGGGCAACGACTAATGTTGTTCTATCCAGCACTTACACCAGGACTTACAGGCCAGTACTTCCGTATCAACTACGTAAGTAAAGGCGCTGCAATGGCGATTGACGGCGATGTAGTTCCTTTGCCGCCATTCTTCGACGAAGTACTGGTTATGTACGTAGTCAAGCGCTGTAAGATGCAGGAAGATGACTTCGCTTCTGCTCAGTTCTATGGTGCTGAGATTGAAAAACGCCTGGCCGAATTGACCAGTGAGTTCGCAGATCACAGCGATCTTAGTTTCTACACGATTCGAGACGAGTCTACACCAGTCTACACGGTATTCGGGGAGTTCTAGTGCCGCAGGCTTATCAAGCTACGACAATTGATAAGTTCCAGGGCTTGCGTATCACGGACGTGCTGAACAACGCAGCTTTGGACGACGATGAAGCGTCCATCTGTGACAACTTCAATCTCACTGATAAGCAGACTCTTACGAAACGTAAGGGTTGGGCAGTCCGTAACGGTGCAATTGTACCAACCATCAAGGCTCCCGCTGGCGTGTTGTCGTTCTTCACACCTATAGCCATCCGAATCTTGGCTATTCAGCGCCGTTCGCCTACAGGCTCTAGCCCGGCTCGGCTTTGGTTTACTGATGTCAACCAAAGCAATTTGTGGTGTGCCGATCTGCCCAACTTGACGAACGTAACCATCGTTCAGACTGGCACTCCTGCTGCTATTACAGGTATTGAGTGGATACTAGAGCTTGGCACGCCGTCTAGTCCGTACGAGATGAAGGGCTGTAGTACTAACTTCAATACCTTTGGGATTACAGCTGCTACACCGCCTGTAGTTGGCGTCTCCGGTACTAGCCCGAATGGCACCCACCTAACGTCGTTCAAAGACCGCCTGTTCATGATCAATAGCGTCCATAGTTCTGGACAAGAGAGTCGGCTATACTACAGCGACTCAGCTATTCCTCCTGCTTCTGGTACTGGTACCTGGCCGGCTAACAACTTCATCGACATTCTGCCGGGTTCTGGCGAGTTCTGCGTAGCAACTGTAGTCTTCAACGACCAGTTGATCATCTTCAAGAATCGTAGTACCTGGGTACTGAATGCTGATGGTCAGCCTACTAGCTGGGTGTTGCGTAACTTGCACCCCACTATTGGTTGTATTGGTCGTGGAACGCCCATTATCATCAATGGGTTCATCTACTTCCTGGCTCAGGATGGTGTCTACAGAACTGACGGTACTACGTTCGAGCGTATCTCAGAGCCTGTAGACGCCTACATGCAGGGGTTCAGCACCACTAACTCAGCCTCAGTGCTGATTCGTGATGCTTTCTTCTGGGATGACAAGTACATTCTTATGCTCCCAGCAGTTACGGGTCTAAATTGCACACCGCTGGTGTACGATACCCGTGTAGGAGTGTGGACTCGCTGGGTAAATGGTGGCTCTCCGCAGTTGGATTTCTATGGTGGTGTAGTTTACGCAGACATCATTCCACAGAAGCTGTATGTTGGTAGTCGCCTTACTAACGCAGTGTTCTCTATGGGTGATCCTGTCTATCAGGACAACGGTGGTAACTACATCTGTACATGGAGATCGAAACGCTTTACTTGGGGCGATCCAACGAAGTATAAGCGCAACTTTATGTTCATGTGCGACGTTGGTTACACTACATCTGAGCCACAGAACATTACAGCTACACACTCTGTAGACAACGTGTCTGTAAGTCAGCCACACGCTCCAGCTGTAGTTGGTACAACTGCTGTCTCCACCTGGGATTTGGCTCGTAAGGAGCTAAAGTTCAAAGGTGCTGGCTACGCTAGAGCCATGTTTACCGAGGTCGAATACAATGGTAACCAGAAGTTCGACCTATTCAGTGTGTCCTGGTTGAATGCTGTCAAGGATACTGTAAAGACGAGCAACTGATGCCTATTCCTATCATTCTTTCGCCACCGCCAGCGTTCGATAGGTCTATTGTCCCAGCTTTCCAAACGAATTTCAACCGTATACGTGATGCACTGTTGAAGTCGTTTGGTGGGGACTATCAGACTGGCATCTACACTGCTAACTTTGCAGCAGTAACCAGCATTCTGGTGTCAGTGTCCTTCCCGGTGCCGTTCAATACTAGTAGTGGTCCACTAATGGTAGTTACTCCTATAGATCAGCCCGGTGGTCCTGACTTGGATACACACGTTACTCGTACTAGCAACGTTCTGTTCATTCTTAGAGTGAACAGCGAGTCAGGCGCACTGACTGGCTCGTGGAATGTGAGATGGGTGGCGTTCTATCCATAATGCCTGTCACCGGAGTCCAACAGTTCCCAGAGCCTATACAAATGCTGACGGAAACTCGGCAGGCTGTAGACCCACAGACAATTCAACACCCGACCTCTATTGAGCAGGCTTTCGAGCCGAACGGCATCCGTGCAGCTGCTGCTAGAGGAACTAACGTCTACATGGGTGGCTTGCCATATGCACCTGGTGCCGGTAGACCACGTAACCCCCAACTGAACTTCGGCAACGGTAGTGACCCGCAAATGCAGGCTGCTCTACAGCGCAAGATAGCTCAGTATGGGATAGAGACCAAACAACATGAAGCTCGTAAAGGGAGGCTATGATGGCAGTAAACCAGCTTAGCAGCAAGGGTCTGCTGCCTGATCCCAATGACCCGTACTCGCTCTCTAGTGCTTCAAGTGATCCTGCTAGTGGGACCTCTGCTGGTGGCATCTTTAGTCCTCTTGCTGGTGCACAACCCCAGCTGGCTGGTGGAGCTGCTGGTACTCAGGCCCTGAACTACGGCGGCGCCGTACAGAACGCAGGGAAACAGTATGCGTTCAACCCCAAGTACGCTGCTATGGATCAGGCTTTGCAGCGTGCTATTGCTAATGCTGGTTTCGATCGCACTAACCAAATTAGCCAGTTGGATCAAGGCTTCCAGTCTCAGACTTCTGAGGCAGGTCGTCAGAACCAGCAGGCTATAAAGGGCCTTGGTAACCGCATGTCCTCCCAGGGCATTGGTTGGTCCGGTATCAACCTAGAAGCTCAGGGAGACCTGAACCAGGATTACCAGCGTTACGTAGGTAACCTTGGCCAACAGTATGCAGGTGGTAAGGCTGCCGCTGAGAACCAGTACGGGCGTACACTTGGCGACATTGCTGGTCAACGTGAAGGCATGTTTCAGCAGCAGGCCGAAGAAGAGCGTCAGGCACAAATGGCCGCTGCTCAAGCCGCTGCAGAAGCTCAGGCTCGTCAGCAAGCTGCACAACAGATGCAGCAGTTGCAGCAACAAATGATTGCTCAGCAACAGGCTGCTCTACAGCAGCAGGCTAGTATGCAGCGTCAGCAGTCTATGCCCTCTAGCCCTGGTATTGGTGCTGGTGGCTATCAGGGTGGCGCTAATGGCATCGGTGTTGGCCAAGGCCAGAACTGGGACCAGATTATGGGCATCATCAATAGTTCTGGTGACCGTAATGCTCTTGCTGGCTTCGGTGCTGTACCTGGTTTGCCCCCGCAGATCATGGATGCGCTTAGGGCTCGTATTGGTGCGCTTACCGAGTCCTGGAAGAGCGAGGCCAACCGTAAATCGCCTGTGCTACAGAGCATGGACAGTAGCGGATACAGAGGAAGGGCATACTAAATGGCAGCACAAGATGCCGCCCAGGCCCAGGTAGCACTCAAGTACGACCCACAACAGGCTGCGATTGAACGACAGATCGCTGCTATTCAGGGCCAGACCCAAGCCAATGAAGCAGGGCTGAACCAGTATGGTCAGACAGGTCGACAGACTATCGGTAGTGTCTACGACACGCTCAACTCACTCCTTACAGGTAACCGAGCCCAAAGTAAAACAGACCTTTCGAACCAAGCAGCTTTGGTTGGTCAAGGGTACGACCAGGCTAATGCGTACCAGAATCAAGTTGCCAATGAGGGTAGGTCTCGACTCAGTGGTATGGCTGGCGCCCTCGGAGCTGGAACAGCTGGAAACCTACAGGTTCAAACTGGACTTGAGTCGGCGCTCGCTAACATTCTTGGGCAGAATGGCCAAGCACGGGCTGCTGCTACAGGTAACCTCAACACCTGGGCCGGCCAGTGGGATCAGATTCTTGGCAACGGTATCAACATCGGAGAACAAACCCGAGCCAAGACCGCTGGTGACTTCGAGACCGAACTCCTTGGCCTCCTTGGACAGAACAAGGTTGCCGGGTTGGAAGGACAGAACGACCAATACGGTCGCCTAAGTGATGTACTCTCTGCACGGCAGAACGACTTGATTAGTACTTATAATCAGTTGGCTCAGCAGGAATGGGAGAACGCTTTCCGACAGGCTCAGATGGATCAGGAAGCTCAGAAGGCCAACGCTTCTCTTAGCCTACAGGCTCAAGGTATGGCCGATGACCGGGCGTACAAGAACGCTGCACTTGCTAAGGATGGTCAGATGTCCGATAAGGACTTGATCAATCTGTGGATGCAGCAAGCTGGTATGCAGGCTGATCGTGACCAGCAGGGTACTGAGAACATGTTCAAGCGTCAAGGTTTGGACTTGGATAGGGCTCAGTTTGAGGCTGATAGAGGTAATCCTGCTCAAGACTTGTTCAGTTCTATGCTCTTTGGTGAGAACGGTGATATTTACCGTGATCCAAAGACTGGCTCTGATGCGTTGGCTCAGTTGATTAGTGACATGAGTCTTGCTGGTTACGACACTAGCTTCCTGAACTTGCCTACAGCAGGTGCACTGGGACCTGGTAACGGTGGTGCTCCTGCGTTGTTCAACGACAAGCCCGTCTATGGCAATCCAAAGAACGCCAACCCCGCCAATCAGCCTTGGGCTCCATCTAAGTGGGGCTCTAAATTTGTAGAAGGCATGTCAAGGATGTTCCCAGGATGAGCTTCATGGAAGCACTAGGACGGGCAATACAGAAGCCACAGTCCATGTTCTCAGGTGGTATACTTGGCCTCTCTAGGGTACTGGGGACTATGGACCCAGACTCCCCTTACCTTAGTGGGGCCAGTAACCCACTTACCGGACTTCTAGAAGGCTGGAAGCAGGAGATTCATCCACATGATCTGCTCAACGAGGCAGCAGGTAATGAGGATAACTCCAACTGGGGCCGAAAGATTGCTAACACGGCTTTCGACATAACAGTCGATCCGCTCATGTTTGCAGGGCCTGCTGTAAAGGGCGGCCTTCTAGGTTCAAAGGCTGCCGGACTAGGCGAAGCTGCTCTCTCAGCTGGGAAGTTGGGAGAGGGTGTAGGTACGGGTTCCAAGTTGCTTGATGCTGCGGCTAGATTTGGAAGGCGCACTTATCAAGGTACTTTGGCTACAGGCGACCCTCTTAGTGGAGCCGGTCTTGGGCAGTTGATGGGCATTGGTGAGAACCAGCTAGCCAAGCTGCTGCCCAAGATTGGTACTCGGGCTGTAGAAGGTGCGCTTACCGATACAGCAGATGATATTCCAAGTGCAATTCGAGAGCTTGGGCCAGGTCCAATTCGTGGCCGTATGCCTGGCTTCTCTGGAACGACCGCTCCTGAGGGAGAAGTTATCACTCCAGAGGTGGTAAGGCGAGCTTTAGGACAGTCCACCCAGCAGGCTTTGCCTGTAGGCCCTAGAATGCCGGAATTGGGACCCGCTCCAGCTAGAAGCGGACCCTTTACTGGTGATCCAGGGCCTATGAAGTACGGCTCCAACAGCATTGAGGCTGGACAAAGTCCTTTCGGTGAACTTGGGCCTGCTACAGCAATGCCTATGGGACCTGGTTTCGACCGAGCAATGGGACCTGCTGGTGCAGGAAATGTTGACGAGATGGTGCGACAGCTATTGGGTCGCAGTGGCAAAGTAAGCGGCGATAACCTAGCCCAAATCTTTAGGATGATCCTCCAAGGACAGTGATGGCGACACAACCAAAGATTCCCTGGACTCCACAAAGGCAGGCTCAACTCGTAGCCTTGCTGCGCACTAGGAATCCAGGAGTCTCTGACGATCGCATCGCTGGAAATGAAGGTAACCGACAGATTAGCAGTGGTATTGTTGGTGACTTGTTCAATATCCTCGGCCGTCCTAGTCGGGCCGTGGCTGGTGCCGTCTACAACAGTGTTGATAAGGACCCTACGTCCACTGCTGTAGGCGGCATTACCAGCGGTCTCACCGGGCATGGTGAGCACAACTTCTCTGACGTACTTGGCGAGCTTGGTGTAAAAAATCGAGCAGTCAAAGCTATCGGTGGCTTTGGTCTGGACGTTGCACTAGACCCGCTGACCTATGTTGGCATCAAGGGTGAGAAGGGATTGAACGCTACAGAAGCGTTGGCATCCGCTACTAAGCGGACTGTGGAAGCTGACGTAGCTCCACATCTCTTTGGAGATGCTGTAGAGCGTGCGGCTGCTCAGCTACAGGCAGAGAACCCTAGTCATCTGTATGCAACGTTTGCTGGTAAGAAGATCAGCCCAAATGTTGTAACTCCATCTAAGGTGGCCAATGTCATCAAGAACACGATCGTTGGACCAGAGTCGGATCGTAGTTCACTTGCAAAGATGTTCAGTCGACAGTCTGAACTTCCGCATGGTTTGGCTCAGAAGGCTAGGGTATACGAGTCGGGCAACTCGGCGGCCTTCCAGGCTCACAGGGATGCGGTAAGAGACCTGTTCAAAGGTGTGCATTCGGACGACGCTAAGAACATCACTTTCGCTCTCGATGAAGGTGCTGACCTCTCAAGCGTGCCTCTAACTAACGGTCCTCAGAGGGATGGATTCAATACGCAGGGTGATTACGCTCGTGTAGTACGTAAGATATTCGATGAGTACCACGCTGATGAAGTGAAGCTTGGGCTTAGGGCGCCGGATAGCTACGTAGATAACTACATGTACCGCTTCTTCCCGAATGGCCTGCCAGAAGCCTACCCTGGGCTCTCTAAGGCGGCTGTTAGTCGTGCTGGTAAGATGGGACTTCCCGAAGACCTGGCTAAGCTGTCCATGCGACAGTTGTCAGAGACTAAGGACTTCTCCCCACTTACCGATATTGGCCAAATCCTTGAACAGCGTAGTGCTAGCCACTACAGGAACATTGGCCGTGCCGAGTTGGTGCTTGATGCTATCAATCCAGAGCGCCCTGGTGCTTTCGCTGTACAAGCCACAGACAACAGCCTTGAAGGTCTCAAGAAGATGGGCTGGCTGGACGTTGGAGAGCACGTAGCTTCCCCCGCTGCCGCACAGTTCAAGGGTAAGGGTGTATTCGCCGCTCCTGAAATTGTCAAGGTACTCAATCAGACTGAGCGTATTCTGACTGACAACCAGGTTGGTGGCAACTTCGTGAAGTGGTATGACAAGATCACTCACAAGTGGAAGATGCTCAATACCGTAGTGAACCCCGGCTACTGGACTCGTAACAGCATGTCAGATGGCATTATGAACTTCATGGATGGAGTTCGTAATCCCAAGCACTACGACCAGGCATTCCGTGTCCTTACTGAGCATCGCTCCAATAACACGGCTGAAATGCTAGCTGGACTTGGGGAAGAGGCCCTGGCTGGCCCTATCAAGCGTGGCACTATAGACTTTGGTGGAGAGCTACGAGTACCTGCTAATAAGGTCTATGCTGACTTCTTGCGGGCTGGTGGTAAGTCTGGCGACATTCAGACTAACATCACTGGTGAACTGGACGACGTAGCTAGAGAAGGCCTTGGCAAGGTAGTAAACAAGACCTCTCAAGCTGGCGCCATGTGGAATAAGGGCGAGGCAAAGTTGGCCGATTGGGGCAACATGCGGGAGGATTACTTCCGTCTGAGCCACTTCCTATCAGCTACAGAAGACCAGATGCGTCGTGGAATGCCTTACGAACAGGCCATTATGAAGGCTGGTGAGCGTGTCCGGAAGTACAACATTGACTATGGTGCGCTCAGCTCATTCGAGAAGCAGTATATGCGACGAGCCATACCGTTCTATTCTTGGATGCGGCGGAACACGCCTCTACAGGTTGAACTCATGCTCACTCGACCAGGTTTCATGGCCGGCTACAGCAAGGGTAACGACCTCATGCAGGGACTGCTAGGAACCGAAGACGGTTCTGGCGACTACATGGTTCCTAAGTGGATTCGTGACTCCGCTCCTGTAAGAGTAGCACTTGGCAACAACAAGTCGAGCAATCCTATCGACAAGTTGATTCGGACTCTGTCTGGCGCTAAGCAAGGCGAGTCCGTATTCATGCCGACGATCAACAGTATGACGCCTGTAGGAGATATTGCTCACCTAACTAAGCCTATCCAGGATTTCAAGGAAGCTGGTGGTGTAGGTAATCCAGGTGGCGCTCTTATTGCTGGTGGCAGGGCTGTAGCAACTGACCTGGTCAATATGTCCACGCCACTTGTGAAGATGCCTGTAGAAGCAGCTATAGGACGTAGTACGTTCTCTGGTGCACCTATTGAGGGCGATAGTGCTTGGCGTGACTGGTTGATTAGCCAGATTAGTGGTGGTGTTGGTCGTACTGTCCTAAATACCGGTGCTGGTGGCGAGGTCAACCCGCATGGGCTTACAAGCTCTTTGCTTGGGTTGCAGATACAACCGGTAACGCAGCCAAGGCAGAAGTCGGAGTTCCGACGTCGAGAAGATGTAGTACAGGGACTTCCCGCCTACAATGCCAAGGGCACACGTGCTGCACAATGGAGAGCTTACCTAAAGAAGAGCAGGAAGTCTGTAGGGGCATGACTATAGTTCTAACGGTAGTGGCAGTCTCTATAGTGTTCACGCTCGTACAGAACATGCTACGCAGCAGAGAGAAGAAACAAGAGGTTGCACAACAAGAAGCGGCTAATGAGCGAGCAGAGCAGGTTGCAAACTCGCTCATTGCTTCTAATGAACGTATAGCTGATCAAGCCTCAAAAGCTGCTGTAGTACTTGTCGAGAAGCTAGACACTCTGCATGAACAAAGTGAACAGATTCATGTACTAGTGAATAGCAACTTGACCGCTGCTATGCAGTCTGAGTACGATTCTATTGGTCGTGAAATTGTAGGGCTACTTGAAATCGTTGACTTGAAGCGTGCTATGCATATAGAGCCTTCTCAGGAGTCAACCCATATCATTGAGTTGACTCGTGCCAAGCACTCGGAGCTACACAACCAGTTGACCGATAGGGCAAAGCAAACTGAGGTAGCTAACCGAGTTGTTGAAGGGAGCTGAATGCTAAAGGCCCTGAATGAGATGGCATGGTCGCTACGCTTCTTCTACGTACTGCTACTAGTATCTACTGTAGTGAACTTTGTAGCAGCTGTAGGCCCAGGTATCAAGGGTGTATGGCGATTTCACTTCGCTTACACTAGTACTGTATGTGGGACGTATCTGTTCTATTTGGTACTGCGTCTCACTTCTGTACTAGATATGGCAGACTACGCCTTGGCTGTGCGTTGGCTTATACCATGCATGGCCTTCCCGTTCATCATGCCTGTAGCCATCATTCGCTGGGAACGTCGTTTCCTACAGAAAGCGGTAGAGAAGAGAGTCGACGACCTGTGCAAATCACCGACTGGGCTATAATTCTACCTACAGTTCTTGGCACGTCTGGCTTGGCTGGTCTAATCTTTCAGCGAAAGAAGACAAAGGCTGAGGCGGAAGGCGGTGTAGTAAATAGTGCTGAGGGTGTCCTTAGAATGTATGAGACCTTAGTCGGAAGGATGCAGGTAGAGAACGTCGAGCTCAGAACTAGAGAAGCTATACTACATGATCGCATAGCCAAGCTAGAAGCTATCATAGTGACACTAAGAGACGAGGCAAAGAAGCAATGAGCGCACTTATTCTGCCTACCAGGCCGTTCGAGTCTGTAGAGAAGATGGGTACTCTACACCGGGCAGTGCATACTAGGGCCGGTAAGGTTATCTGGGCGTCTGGTGTCGGAGATATGGATGTCTCCGAAGATGAGTGGTATACGGATTTGCAGGATACGCAGCCGTGGTACCACAACTATATCGCTGACGGTGGCGAGCAATCAATGCTCGACGTATGGCTCCGAGCCGCAGCTAACCCCAGTAAGTATCTAACGCTTCTTACTGCCGACCCTGGTGAGACTGGTACGCCAATCACTATGGCCGAGAATGCCGGCACTGGTTACGCTCGCATTCAGATCGCCAGCAACTCAACCGATTGGCCCACACTTGCGCTCAACGGCGGTGACTTCCAAGCGACCTCTGTCGCAAAGACTTTCACAGCCGGAGGTACTTGGAGTGCCTGTACTCATATGGCGCTGGTTACTTCGGCATCCGGTACTACTGGATCTTTGCTGTTGGTCAATGCGCTTGGTGCGACCAGGTCGCTAATCAACACGGATACGCTCGCTATTACACTGGCCATCAAGCAGCAGTAATGGCTACAAGGGAAGTAACTGTCGTGTGTAGACGAGATGGAATTGCCCAGACATTTGGTCCATTTACGATAGAGACTCCTGTGGCTAGATTTGTAACGAAGGCACGAGCCTTTCTTACACTGCGTAAATGGACAGTTGAAAGGGTGGACCAATAGTGGCGTCTGGTACAGTAAACTTCACTGGTGCGAACGGTAGTGCGGCGCCCGCTCCGTTTGTAACCAATACGTTCGGTGGTACTCAGAACATTCAGAGTAACCAATGGCGTATGGTGTCAGCTTCTGGCTACAATGCTACGTGTCTAACATACGGCACAGCTACACCTAACGACATGGACATCACCGTCAAGGTGACGTTGAATGGTACCAAACAGGAACAGTACCCAGGTGTAGGGCTTAGACTCAATAATGGAGATGGTGGTGGCGGCTGGGCTAGCCCATTCGGTGAGCCCGAAGATGGCTATGTTCTCTATATTGACTCCCTTACCAATCAGTTAGTACTCGCAGAGAATGCCGGCGGTGCACAAATAAGCGCCAGTAACTTTGCTAAGGTTTGGGGCGCAGGCGGTATTTACTGGCTACGTTTCCAAGCTATAGGTACTACCATTCGCGGTGCTGTTTGGGACAATGGTGGAGCGCAATCTGGCTGGCAAATAACCATCACTGACTCGACCTGGACTTCTGGTCGTTTCGGCTTCCGTGACTCAACTAACGTCGTAGGCTGTACCTGTGATTGGGATGATTTCAGCTGGGATGATCTAGTTAGTTCAGGGACCGCCTACACTGACAACGTCACAACTACAGCTGTAATGAGTACAGCAAACAGTACTGACAGTCGTGGCATGACAGAATCATTGGTAACTACAGGCGTCAGTGTTACCAGTCAAACTGATCAGCTAGCAGCTAAAGACTCTCCCGTTACTACTGGTGTAGGCAGTACTAGTGCTGTCAACACGCTGACGATGGCAGAGATCATTAGCTCTACAGCTGTAGGTAGTACTGGTGTAGTAGACTCTGTAGCTGGTTCGGAGTCTGTAGTAAGTACAGCTGTAGGTTCAACCAGTCTAGTCGACCTGCTAGCTATGTTTGAGTCGCTGAGCAGTGTAGGTGTAGTGGTCACTAGTGAGACCGATTCCATAGCAATGAACGAAGCTCCCATCAGCATTGGCACCGGTGTAACTAGCTTGCCTGGTGACACGTTGACAGCTAATGATGCACCTGTTACTACAGTCACTATGCTGACGGGTGAGGTTGACTTGCTAGCTATGTACGAGACACCTGCTAGCGTGGGTGTAGGCGTAACTAGTGAGGCTGACTCACTGGCTATGTTCGAGTTCCCTGTGACTCTAGCCGTAGGTAGTACTAGTGAGTCCGATAGGGCTGACTTCCAGGATGCTGTGCTAACTACAGGCATAGGGGTTACTAGCGAAACCGATGTACTGAACGGTACACCAACACCAGGTGTAGGCGTAACGTATTTCGGGTCAATGATCATCAACAAGAGCTAGGAGAGCACAGCATGGATAGACTCGGTGGCGTTTGGGGAATCCTGGCGCTTCTCATCATTCTGGTGTTTGCCGTGTTCATCATCAGGTTGGTGTTCGCCACACCAGCGTAACCCGTAAAGCACAAAGCCCCCGCACCGGCCTAATGGCTAGTGCGGGGGCTTTGTCGTTTAGCTGTAGTAATCGTCGCCATACCGTAGCTTGTTAGCCATACGGTAGCGTGTAGAACGTGAATAGCGTCTGGTATTAGCTGGCTTGGGTGGTCTAGGCGGACCGAAGACATCACCCATAGAGGCCAATACAAAACCTCTCTTGAGTTCTTCTTCGAGAGCCGGTCTGTAGATATCAGCTAGTACTTCCGAGATGTGGGTCAACCCATGAACGTACTTAGCCATTACCCTGCTGCTTCAATATTCTAGCCAACATCTTCTCTTCCACCCAATAAGATTTTCCATTATAGGCTTTAGAGTAGATGTAGTGATCGCACTCTATGCGGGGAGATGTTGGGTTGTTTATGTCGATATCTTTATAAGACAAGCTAATTGGTATAGGCACACGTAGGACGTCGTAGTCACACGGTATTACTAGTCCGTCCTTAGGACCACCCAAGACTTCTGCTACATATCGTGCCATTACCCTAGCCAGTCTCGAACACGTTTAGGTATGCCGTGTGTGCAGAAGTAAGCTGCGTGGGACTCTGCCGATAAATCGTCTCTAAGGTGGCTTTTACCTGTCCACTTAATTCCGGCCAGACTAGCGCCAACTCTGAGGGTGTCAGGATTCGTAGGAATAACAAGAGCACCTGCTTGCATAGCTCGCAGGGTGACGAATCCAAAGACCTTAGGAGTTGGAACCTTGATCCACTGGTCGTTGAGTCCAGGTCGCTGAATAAAGTCTTCGATAAGACAGATGAATCTGTTGTGAGGCATGGACAACCATCGGTCCCACTCATTGGTTACCCAATTCAACAGGTTCGGTGACTGCACGATCCCCTTGTGAAGGGTGGGCCAAACGTCCTCTGACTGCATTAGCTTCCAGCAGAAGCCCGTCCGTTTCTCCCCAGGGTCCACACTCAGCACTAGCAGTGCCATACGTTAGCTCCTCTTTGCAAATGAAAGCACCACATACAAAGCAGTAGTGGTACAGGAACCCGTCCTTTGGATACACATTAGTGCCGAACAAGAACCTGCACTTGTTAGGACACTGATCTGATTTCGACTCGTACACCTTGTCTCTCCCTCATAAGGTGACCTTCAACTTTAGCTCGCAGAGCATCAGGATCGCTCCATAATTCGAAGTGTACTGACTCTGCTAGCTCTGTACGTTCCTCGTCATCCATGCCGCCAAAGATACCGCCTGGCTCCTGTAGAAACCGTGACAAACACCTGTAGCGTACAGGACATTCATAGATACAGATGGCTTTAGCCCGCTCACGTATCTGACGATCTATCTTCTTGTTGCCTCCACGAAACCACCAACTAGGCCGGTAAATTGCGCTTCTACAGGAGGCGTTCCTTATCCACGGTGGTGGTGTCCATTGAAATACGTCTTTGAAGATAGCCATGCTGCCGTCAGAGGCGGCTCTCTCACGCCACTCTACAGCTTCTGATTCAGCCATAGCACCCCTCGTGGTAGTAGACACCGCCAACCCCATAAATCAATTCACCGTCAGTGTCTTCGCCGCCATAGATAGGCTTTTCACAGCCAGGACAGTAGCCGTCATACTGAGCGTGGAATACGGGCCCAGGTTCAGGCTTCCTATTCCAATCGGTACCCTTACAAATGGTACAGACACCTATTTCCATGTCGTGTTTGCATTCCATATCGTTCTCCCTACAGTTAGTTCAGTTTGGGACAGCAACCTAGTGTTGCTGTCCCGCACTCAGCTAGCTGTAGACGATACCACTCTGGTCGCCAGCGACACAGAAACCAGGAGTTCCTGAGGCTGAGATGAAGTTGATGGTGTCAGTCTTACGGACGTACACACGCTCACCAGGACGGAGTGGGTAGCAGTCATCGCCAGCCACTGTAGCAACCGTAGCATCCAGACGATACCAGATGATCTCAGCAGCTGTTACGCTCAGATTAGTGAGCCAGAAGCCAGCGTGATCGTTCATCGAGATGCCGTTCTGATTGACAAGGAAGTGAGCCCTCATGTCAATGGGGACGTTGGTTACCGCAACGCCTGGGAACGTCTTGGCATTACCTTCTGTTGTCATGCTGTCCTCATTTGCTCCCGGCCCAAGGGGTTATGGACCGCTATGGATTTGATTGCCTGCATCTGAGCAATTTCGAGAGCGTCTATAGCCTTCTCGAAGAACTCATTCTGTACAGGACAGACCGTTGAAAGCGAGTTTCCCAACCCAATGAAGGCGTTACGAACCTGCTCGAACTTAGGGGCCGTATCAGCAGTCCCCGGATGGAACCCCAATGAATGATTGAGGTAGTCATACACGGCTTCTTCATCACTAAACCTGGGCATTATTGCACCATTACCTTTGCGTCGATTTCGAAGGGAAGCTTGAACACCTTCTCTGGTGTAAGTCGGAGAAGGCGGGTCATCTCGGCTATCTCGTAGTCGAAGTTGTCGACAGGTACGTAAGCCCAGATAGAGTCGTGAACTGTATTGACTACCCTCGACCGAATAGTTCCTGCTGTCGATGCTTTGTGTAGCCGTATGAGTCCATACATAAGTAGCTGTCCACAACCACCTTGGACTCGGGAGTTGAATGCCTTACGATGCGCTCGGCGTCCGTGTTTGTCGAGTTCTCTAATTCGTCGACGTCTACCATTCCAGAACGTAACGTAACCGTCCCTCTGGTGAAGACGTTGGGCGTGTCCAATGCACGCCTGAAAACCAGGGTAGGCTTCATGGAATCGGTTTGTCCACTCTTGGCATTGATCAACAGTTGATCGAAATCCAAACTGTCGAAACAGCTGAGTAGACATTGTCTCAGCTCCGCCACCGTAAATCCAGAGGAAGTTTCCTGTCTTTCCGACCTGTCGTGCCTCTTTACGATCTGCAATCTGATCGAAAGCTCCAACAAGTTCCGTTGATCTGGTGTGTACATCTTCTCCCTGTTCATAGATGTTGTACATGGTGGGGTCACCACGTAGTTTGCTGTAGTACGCTGCTACCCGGAGTTCGATCTGGCTGTAGTCGAGTTCAACCAGAACTTCGCTAGTGCTAGGAGAGTCTCGGAAGAGACACTTGACTCGTCCGTAATCCCGTGGGATTTGTTGCAAGTTTGGAGCCTCGCAACTAAGTCGTCCAGTCTTTGTTCCGTGAACCTTGAAGTTCGGGTGTAGCAGTCCGGTGTCATCTTGATACTGCTGATATCCTGCATACCAGTTTCCGTTCGCCTTCTGTAGGTTACGGTACCTTAGTACGTTGGTCAGTTCCTCTTCGTGCTGTGGGAAGCGCTCTCTCAATCGCTGTAGTACAGCCACGTCTGTCTTCGGTGTGCCCAGCCTGACAGACCCATCCTTGTTACGGAGTGGTTTGCCAGTTGCCTTGTCTACAGGCTGCTTGTTGCGCTGAATGATAGGCAACTTGAGTTGTTTGTACAGCCTGTCGTCCAACACTGAGCGCTTGGCTGGGTCGTAACGCAGCTTCTTGTAATGCAGAATCTTGAGTTCCTGCTCTGTTTCGTCTCGTTTCTCTTGGACCTTCTCCCAATCAACAACGATGCCACCAGCTTGAATCCAAGAGGCAGCCCGCAGGTACTCTTGATAGTGCTTGTAGAGGTCGGCCAAGCCTTGCTCCGCTAACTTACTGGTCAGGTGTAGAAATAGCGACCAGGTAATGTCAGCGTCGTTCTTGGCGTACTCGCCCATCAGTGCGTTGGGTATATTGTTCCACCCACCGAAGGCTTCCTCTAGCTCTTTCATGCTGGTCTTGCCACGCCCAATGTACTTCTTACAGAGGGCATCCAGCTTGTAGCTGAACTCATTCTCGTTGTTGATATGGGCCATCGTCATGGTGTCCCACCAGAAGCCGTTGAGCGGACAGTCGTTCTGCTTCATGATTTCGGCATCAAACAGAACGTTGTGCGCTACGATTTCCAGTTCAGAAAGACGGTGCTTATACCGATGAAGATCATCCGGCAGAACATAATAACGGTCAACAGATAAACCACGAGGAATACCAAGTGCCACTCCCATGAGAGTCTTTCCAGTGAACGTCTGAGTGATGTGAGTTTCCACATCAAGTACGACGAGGTCTGTGTTCTCAAGTGCTTCACTTAGCTCCATATCTCTCTCCAGGTTAGCCCACTCAAGTGTTTACCAACTAGGAAGATAATTCCTAGTGCTAGCAGTGCGAAAGGCAATGCTACCAGTATTACGACCACTCTTTCTCGCCTCCGAATGAATCGTCTTCCAGGTCGAAGTCATCCGACTTGCCTGTTGGTGCTTCACTGATTACCTGGTTCGTCTTCTCTAGCCACAGGTTGGAATTACGGCGCAGGATAACACCATGTCCATCAGGGCCAAATCGGGTCTTTACGTTCTGTAGCTTTAGGAAACCCTGTTGGCCTTGGACTTTACTCAGGATGAAGGCTGAATCTAGATCGGCTTGTTGGAGCTGACTTCCGTATATGTCATCAATCGTAAGCTCCTTGCGCTTACTGTCGTTACCCTCTTTACGAGGATGAGCCAGCAAGGTGATCCAAAGTCCATACGTACCTCGTAGGTGCTTGAGCCAGTCGATTGTACTTCGGACGTTGACTTCATCCATCAGTCCTTTACTTGTTGCTGAGCCAAGCGTGTCGACTACTAGGCCAGTGAAACCAGGCTGCTCCTTGAAGTAAGCCTCTAGCTCAGACCTGGCCGAACCTTTACCACGACTGGTGTTGTCCAGTTTGTAGGACTCCAGTGTAGCATGGAAAACTAGATTCTCTTCCAGCAACACTAGAGACTCTTCATTCAGGACTTGGCTCATGTGGTCTGTAGTGTACTTGACACCGTGCTGGTCCATCTCTAGTGACAGGTACAGTATCTTCTGCTGTACTCCACCTGTAGTGATAGGTAGTCCAGCCCATTCGGCTGCACCTAGAACCAGACGTGCACACATTCCAATCGAGAGTTGACTCTTACCAACTCCCGACGCCCCAGCTAGCATCAACATGCCCGAGTCTCTGAGCACGTCCTTTATGAGCCACTTGACTTCCGGTAGGTTCTTAGCGAGCGACCGCCAACCTATTGGCTGTAGGCCCCTAGATTCCGGAATTGTAGATACTACAGGCTTATCCGGTTCGTCATCGAGTAGAACAAGAGTCTTCTGATACGCCCTTGCTATACACTCGCCTAGTCGTTGGTCTCTGTCGAATCGTCCAGTGAACTTTCCCCACTGTTGATCCACACTGTCGAGGATGACATAAGCGTCATTCGCTGACAAGCCATCTTCTGATAGCAGACAGGCCAACTCAAACAGGGCGCTTGACCTGTGTCCTTGCTCCGGGGTATTACTGAGCAAAGCTGTAGTCCGCTCCGAAAGTGCATTACTCTCCAAGACAGTGTTGGCGTTTGGTAGAATGTCCGGCTTGTTGTAGTGCGGAACCCTTATTCCTACAGCTTCATCTGGTAGAGGGAACCGATTGTCGTTGCATTCCACAAGCGACACGTTTGTTGGTGGGTCTGTCTTGTGATTGAGCGTGTTGGGCACTCTAAGGAGTTGGGTTATATCCCAACCGCCCTTATCTGCACCGTGGAGTAGGCAGTTCAGGTAGTTCCAGGATTCTGTCTCAGAGGCCCCCAGAAGGCGGTCTGACAGCCAGTACGCATGGCAATGCCCCGGCGTCCCTGACGCCACGACCAGGCTGGCACCGAGGCCGTGGGACCCCGCAGAATCGACGTCAGCCCATGCGACGTGGGAGCCAACGACGGCGGCCCGATCGACAGACCGCTTATCGAATAGCACGGGCCGGAAATAAAGATCCCCTCTGTCCGCACTCTTACTAAGAGAATCAAGCTTCGACTTCTGGTTAGGCCATTGCACCCACTTCCTTCCGCCCTGTACGGGCTGACTATTTCGGAACAGTTCAACGCAGACATAGCCTTGGCTATCCCCGAACAGCTTGTCGAAGAACTCACTCATCACCTCCTCCCTCTTCTACATTTTAGCCATCGCTCTGTCGTAATTCTTCCAGAAGTTACGATCGGCATTGCTGCACACACGACAGGCTCCGCTTTTGACTGTGTTTGCTTTAGTCATTTTATGGCCTTTACGGCAGAAGCCTGGCTCTCGACCAGACAGTCTAGCATGAATAGCCAAGTGTTCTGAACGTGTTACAGCCTGTAGATGGTCAGGGTTTACGCAGTTAGATACTAAACAGATATGATGTACATGTTTCCCACAAATAGGACCATTCCAGAATATATAGACTACCCTATGTACAAGTCTAGTGACACCAAGCCAGTTTATCTTGCCGTATCCATTCCAGGTATCCCCTGTCCATAGCCAACAAGTGTCAGTAAATGTGACGTGGTTCAGTAACTGTCCTAGAAACACTTCTCTGCTGTTTGACGGCACCCAACCTCCCTTCTGTCCTGTAAACCTAAATTGGCCGGCAACCTAAACCGGGTGTGGTAAGGTTGCCGGCCGCTTTAGATCAGCAGGATCACTCCATAAAGGAGGGAGTCTCAGGCTCGAACTCACGGATTTCCGCAAGCCGTTCCAGAGTCACGAATGCAGTGGGTTCACACTGCTCCTGCTCTGCACCGTTGTAGGTCCTGGTGCTCGTCTTTACGAACGCACCGCACGACAAGCCAGAGAAGACAGAAAGAACCTTCTCCTGCTTGCTGCCGATGGTCTGACGGACGGGCTGGAAGTCCGCAATCCTCATGTTCCCCTCACACGGAACACCAACGGCGTCACAGAAGGACTTCATCTGCTTACGGCCGAGAGGAAGGAACGACTCAGAACCAAGGTAGATGTACTTGTTGAGCAGAAGGCCATCGAAATCGCCTTCGTCAACAAGCTGAACCCGGATGGCAAGACCACGGACCCGCTTGTTATCCGATTCACGGATACCGTCACGGTAAGACACGTCCTTGATCGTTACCTCGTAGACACCGTCTTCGGGAGTGAGATGATCGAAGTCAAGTGCCTCGTCATCACCATCCTCGTCGAGGTCTACGTCATCAAAGTCGATATCAGTGTCAGTCATTATGACTCAGTTCCTTTGGTTTCTGTTGTGGGTTTCATTCGGGAGTGCAGGTACGGAGCTAGCTTGTCCCAAGTAGGGTTCACAAAGGGACGTGCTTTCTTGAACCTGCTCTTTGTCTGCACTTCGCCAAGCCCATCGGTGTCCAGGATTCTATTGGCGCCATCACGCCTGTAGTAGAACTGGCCGTCGATGTTAGCTTGGACCTGTGACAGAAGGGTGGCACTAAGTGAAGGACGGATTAGCTTCTCAGCTTCCTTGCCTTCGCCTAGTGTCTCGATCGTTACGTGGCAGTTCCACACCACGTTCTTCTTGGTCTGCTTGATGGCTCGTACTAGAGCCATGACCTTGAAGTTGTTCTTGCTGTAGACGTTCTGATTGAACTTCCACGCTTCGTCGGTTAGGGGCGAACCGCCAATCTGCTTGAGCCGTTCAAGAGTTTGGCACTCGCTAATAGTGTCGACGACGATGGTATCGACATCTCTGAGGATTGGATTGCGAGCCAGGCCGGATACGAATGTCGCAAGTTCCGACCAGGACCTAGTATGAAATACCAGTAGGTGTTCTGCATTATCATGATCTTGGAGAACGGTGGCACCATTGTCATCTACCTCTATGAACAGGGCTCGTGGAGCGCCAGCAAAGAGAGTAGTCTTGCCAACGCCAGGTTGACTGAACACCAGTATTTCAAACTTGGTAGCGAATACCTCAATCGCTTTTATTAGAGGCATTGAACCGCTCCCACAAAGCTTCCATCTCTTTCTGACTAGCCGCTATGCCAGCTAGCCGCTCAAAGGCTTCCGCACGGTCGTAGACCTTGCACTCCATAGCTAGGCACATTGAGTTGTAGTTCTGTAACGTGCCAAACTCATCGCCTACTATGTCACGGAACTCTAAGAACTGTGGCGGCGTGTAGTCACAGAAAGGCTTTGTTACTACAGCAAGCGCTCGCTTACGCCACTTCATTGGATACCCGTTCCGACGTAGCGTTGGCTGTAGTCTCTACGAAGTCCTCGTAGTGAGCGGCGATATTGATGACTCGGAAATGTGTGACTTCCGATTTGCGCAGGAAGTATTCATCCTTGTCTTCACTCATGTCGTTCACCTGAATGAACGGAGCTTGAGTGTTCTGCAATTCCTGTACAAAGTGAACTACAGCAGCCATCTTGGCTGAGTCCTTGTCAGGAGCGTCAGTTACTACAAGATCGAAGGTGTAGGCGTAGATCAACTCGAATGTTACTGTGTGCTTCATCGGTTGCCCTTGCCCTTATCGCCCTTCGGGTTCTTCTCAGGGCGTTGCTTCTTGAACTCCTTGTAGGTACGCTCCCGAGTTTCTTGCTCGGTTTCGTTGTCTTTCTTAGCCATCAGGCGACTTCTCCCTCGTCGTCAATCAGATTGAAATCTTCGGTGTTATGTCGGGCTCGCAGCGTGACTAGTGCGCCTTCACCCATGCCTTTAGCTTCCAGTTCAATGTGGTCACGGAAGGTACAGTACTCACAGTCAGCACCAAGCCGCATTGTGTAGACCGGGTCTGGCCTACACCACATCTCCTTGATGTTGGAGAGGAACTGGTCCAGGTAGAACTGTAGCTTTACCTCCTTGTGACTCAGCAGGAAGCGCTCGAAACGAGGGACACGTTCTTTCGTCTTGCTATTCACCGTGAATTGAGTGTGAAAGTCCTTCTCAGACTTTGGGATGAACAAATTGGCTGCGTTGACACAAGCACCGTCAACAGAGATGCCTTGCAATTCAAGTAACAGCCAATAGAAGACGAACTGGTGGTCGTAGTACAAACGACTACGTGTCCACCGCTTGTTAGTATGTGACTTGTGGTCAGTCACGAAGAGCTTGTCGAACAGTGTAGCGATAAGGTCGATAAAGCCATGCAAATAGATGGGTCGACCGTCTACACTGGTAAGCCCTGTAGGAGCGAACGTTTCTACTTCCGCACCAATGGCAAGGAAGTTCTCATTCTTGGCGCACCATTCGGTGTAGGCCAAGAAGATAGTGAACACTCTGTAGAAGTCTGCGTCGGTACCGTGGGCTCGTTGAACGAACTCTAGGGCCTTCATTTGCCCAAGCTCAGACAACTGACCCACGGCCCGACCCTTAGCAGAGTCATAGTACCACTGACAGAAAGCGTGGAAGATGAGGCCTTTGTTAGCAGCCCCTATCGTCTTGAACTCTTCTCGACCAACGCCGTCAATCTTCGCCAGCTTCCATGCGTACTTGCAACGGTACCACATGGACAACTGGCTAGGAGACACCGTTATGATGTCTGTTGGCAGGTCTTCACGCTTTAGCAGTTTCAGTTCCATGACACCCTTTGGTAGAGAGTAGGTTTCAGTTGATGTTACGACTTGGACGCCGTCTTGGCGGGCGATACGCTCGGATCAGTCTCTCCCCGAACACTATCATCACCCTTGTTCTTGTTATCGGCTGAGCCAGGCTTGTTAGCCGGTCCACTAGCTGCTTCTACCTCAGCCGTATCGGGATGCGGCGTAGGCTGATCTTCCGGATGCGGCTTCGTCTCAGTGAACTCAAGGCCGTAAGAACTGAACAGTTCCACGAACGCCTGAGCAGCCTTGCACGAAGCCTCTACCGTACGGAGGTCACCGTTGAATGCCTGAAACGATCCTACAGGCATAGCACGGAAAGCCAATGCCAGACGAGACGCAACGCTATCAGCGGCAACGTCCTGAATGAGTCCAGCGTTAGCACCCGTGTTAGGGTTCACTCCACGAACTGCACGGAACCGATCAACCGGAGTATCTTCCCTACGGTCACCGGAGTGAAGCTCGAACGGCTTAGCCGAGTCTACATCAGTCTTCACATCAGCCGTAGTAAGCGACTCATTATGAACACTGGACTCAGCGCTTGCATCTTGCTTGGTATCAGTGGCCACTGATAGTCCTTTCGGGTTTGTTGTGGTCCACTTTGGTAGAGAAGGTGAAGTGCCAACGTACCACGGATAGGGTAAGTTGTCAACCGATTTCTAAGCAACTGGCGGGCTATCGTTCCCTTTGTAGGCACCGAGCAAACCGCCGATGCCTAGGGTGACTAGTGCCACCAGTTCTGTAGGCGCATCTCGATCAGTCAACATTAGTGCGCCAACAAGAATTAGAACTCCGAGAGTAAGGAAGAAGACTCCAAATAGAATCCCTGCCTTACTAGTGAAGGCTTTGAACACTGTAACTCCTTTGGTAGATTAGGAAGCACCCACGCAGCCGGTCGCAATTCCGGGACTTGTTTGGGTGCAACCTGATCTGTCAAAGCAGATGCTTAGTACAGTTCGATATTGTAGTGCGTGGTAGTCACACCACTAACCACTCGGGTCCACTGAGTCGGGCCAATTCTAGCAGCCGAACCGTGTGAGCCGAAGCCGTGCTGACACTGGCCGCTCGGATTACCGCCATAAAGGTCGGTAGCAAAGGGCCAGATGTTACCCTGGGCCCAGTTACCAACGCCAGCAGTATCCGAGAACCACACGTCTTTAGTTACGTTACTGTTGGCGCAGTTCCTGTATGGAAGGAAGTTCCCCATCCAAGCTGGTTCGAGCGACACACCAGTAGTACCGCCGTAGTTGTACACCAACGGACTGTCGTGGTCACCAACGTCCACGTTAGCAACCTGACCAATAAGGACACCGTTGTAGTACAGGTAGGCAATTATGTGCCACGTACCCGGGTCCCACGAAGACCCCCACCAACCGTAGTGGTGAGTGGCGTCAATCTTGTAGGAATACGGATAGCCCCAATGCTGAGAAGCAACCCACTTAGAGCAGGTATCGACAGCATTAGGCGCAGCTGGGGTAAAGCCGCACTCGAAACTGGACCAACTATCAATGTACGTAGCGCCAGCTTCATCGGCAGAGACCACAAACCCGCACAAACCCGCAACCATTGCGAGCAGCGCTACCAACCTACGCATATCCTTTTGCCTTTCTCGCTACTCTTTTGAGTAGACGAGGGAGTGTCCATTCCTTAGAAATGGACACTCCCCTGTCAACTCATCAGGGGAACAGAATCTGGCCTGCCTTGAAGGCGTAACCACCGACCAGTTGTGTCTGGTTGTTGTCGATAGTTACGTTAGACGCCACGAAACCGGACCCATTCTGGCACTGCGAGCCAGTTTGGTCGGTGTTCGTAAAGCCATACGGCCATGCACCGTTACCTGAACGAGAAATGAACGACGACTTAGACACCGTTCCAGCACACGTCATGTAACTAGCTGCCCAGGGGTCAATAGCTGCTCGTACCTGATAACCGGGGTACAGTACGAGCAGACCGCTAATGCCGTCGGTGTAGAACCACGGGATATTCTGATCCCCGAAGTTCATATCAACTTCACGCTCTTGCCAAGCGCCAGTGCTGTGGTTGAACCGGTCTACAAACACGTGCCAAGTTCCTGGGTCCCAGTTCGGGCCCCAGTATCCAGCGTGGTGGCTAGCCTCGATACGGTAGGACCACGGACTAGCTGGATCGTGAATCCAGCCAAGACAGTAGTCAACTGCATTCGGAGCAGTCGGGTGTGTATAGCCACACGGCACAGAACTACCTAGGTTTGATGTAGCACCTGCTGTTCCACTTCCCATTACTACCGCCCCTGGTACAACCAGCCCAAGGACAAGCAGCAACCTGGCTAGCAACTTCCTCATTATGTACTATCTCCTTCTGTTAGGGGATCGTTGAGAATTGCCTTGAGCATGTGCGCCTGGGCGACTGCGTCGTCCAAAGCTATGTGACTCGTCAGTCCAAGGTCTTCCGGAGTGATGAGCCATGAGTCTGGCATCTCTGCTTCTTCTCGATTACCAAGCAAAGCCTTTGGCTTGTTCAGCTTACCGAGCGCGAAGTTCTTGAGACACACTGGTGAATACCCGAAAGAATTACGATTCAGGTATTGCCAGTTGTAGTAGTTGACCATGCCCCAATCAAAGGCTACTGGCCAAGCTACGAAGATGGGCTTCTTTGTTATTGCTACAGCCCAAGAGTCGAAGGCTTCCATTGCTTGCAATGGAGGTACGGGGTTATGTCGATGAGCTTCCCACTGCTTCGGCCACTGACGCCACCATTCAATGGTGTTGGGGTCGAAGCGATGCAGCATGGCACCGTCACGCCACTCCAAGTTGACAGAGAAAGCCTCTTCACTTGGAGAAATGGTACCGTCGTCGTAGACTGCTACAGCACCGATGCTACAGATTTCCCCGTTATAAGCGGTTGGTCCTGTAGTCTCTATGTCAACGCTGATGAAGACCGGCGTTGAGAGCTGAGTCACGGCTTGGTACCGGGCGGAACGATCTGGTAGGCCATCGAGAGAGACTTCTTGTCCACTACGATAGACCGTGGCGGGTACTCGTCCAACACCTGAGGCTCTACAGCCTTACGGACAGTGTTGAATCCGTAACCGGTGTAGGGTCCAGTTAGGACGTTGTTGTCTCCCAAATAAAGGGAGCCGTCTTCGTCAGTGATAGAGAACTTCACGTGTTCATCATCTCCTGGTGTAGGAACCGGCGGGTTGACGATCCCGCTCAGTCGGGGGTCGGCCTTTGCATAAGCCACGATCTTTGGCTTGTCTGTAGCACCAACGTCCCAATGGTCTTGGTGTGGTGCATGAGCGTGATCAGTGACCCAATTACACTGCTGCCACTGCTGTTCGTTGTAGCGATACCTCCACGTTTCAGAAGCAGCGCCACCCATAGGTACGTTCGGGTCAGTCTCAAGCCTACAGCCAAGACCAATAGAACGCAGAAAGAGAACAAGCGGAACTACTACATTCCCTGCTACCCACTTGAGTTCATCATCGGACTCAGTAGGTTCGTAGAGAGCTTTGCCTACCCATTCGCACTGTAGGCAGTAGTAGTGCTTGTTCATCCATGATTCGCCGAACTGCTGTTGGTAGAGTGCTCGGCCAGCATAATGGAGATTGCCGGTCTGAGTCAGTTCTCCACGCTGGTAGTTAGCCCAAATCTGTGGTGGACTAGTGTGCCGTCTGATGGAGTCACGACTAAAGTCCGTAGTGTCTGTCTTATGTAGAAAGACAATAGGGCTGTAGGGACCGTAACCATCGCCCCGCTCATACGGCGAGCCTTGAAAGGTTACTAGGCGTTGGTAGCCAAAGTCGTCTAGCCAGCCGTCAGTGAGTGTGCTCATCGGACTCCAAGTAGTGACTCGGGGGATGAGGCAGGTATGGCAGCGACGAATCAAACTCTCCGTCGTACACTCCTACAGGAAGCTCACCGAGTGAAACCTTTAGAATATCCCAAGCTTCATGTGTTGCGTTGAGAACCTTGAAATTTCCTACAGCTTCGCCTTCGGCCTTATCCAGAGGAACTGCTGTCCAGTTGCCGTTACGCTTGTTCTCTACAGCAACCATGACTACAGCCATCCCGCACTTTGGGCACACACTGTTTGGTTCTGTCATGCATTCTCCTTCATCTGTGCTAGGGTGAACTGGTTCTGCACTAGAATGATGGTTGTTACTGTGTCCTTGAGCAACTGCTTGGTGGACATGTGGAACTTCTGTAGAAGGAAGTTCAGGAAGTCCTGGTAAGCCGTGTTCTGCGTAAGGTTCCAGGCGTAGAGCTTCTTAGGCTCGGCCGCACCTACATGCTGCCACAGCTGCAAGACTGTTGAGTCCTCTGTAGGGATTACATAGGACCACTGGTTATGTCCATCCCAAACAATCGTTGAGATGACTCGCATCAGTTGTCTCGCTGCGAGCGCTTGGTCTCAAGCTTCTCGATGGCGTCCTGCCTCATCTTGATTTCTTTCTCAAGCTTCTCGGCTTTACGGTCATCAGCACCTGAGTTACCGTGCTTGTCTTTGCCCATAAATGTGCATCTCCCTTGTTTGCTGTTGTTAGTAGAGTACATAAACAGGTTGCAGCAGAAGATTGCACACCAGCTGTGCAACCCAGCTAGGGCTCATCTTCCAGTTTATGTACTCAACTAACAGCAGCTACTTAGTGGGGGAGACTGGTGACGGGCCAGTACAAGCGGCGGGGTTGCTTGCTCCTACACTCACGGCGGGTAAGTTAGGACTCCTCCTAGAACCCCGGACCGACGGGGGATCGGTCCGGGGGTATTTAGGTCGCTAAACTAGGGGGGTTAGTTTAGCTCCTGTTCCTTGCTTCGACGCTCAGTCGTCGTCGTCAGCAAAGAGGTCGGCGTTATCGGTCGGCTCCGAGTAAACCTCGTCGTCAGCCTCAGCGCCGTCGGCCTCGTCGGTATCGGAGTCACGCTTTACAGCGGTGATGCGGTAGTCGACGTGACCATCGGGATCTTCCTTATTGCCGGAAGTGAACAGGAACTCGAACTGCTCGGGCGGCGAAGCGAAGTCGAACTCACGACCCATCTCAGTCATGTACTCCTTGAGTGCAATCTTGAGGTCGGTCGGGCCAACGCCGATCTTCTTAGCGACGTCAGCGATCTTGTCGCTGTCGATCGGGTTACCGTCGATCGCCCAAGCGAAGGAACCACGCAAACGCTCGGCCGACTTACGGGGACCAGAACTTCCACGCAGGTTGGTGTACTCGGGGAAGTAGTTGTCCAGGTTGCCATCGACAAGCGCCCACGAAGGAGCGGAAGTCTTGACAGCAACTCGCAAAGCGTTGGCCGAACCAACGGCTTCCTTACGAGCCTCACGGATGGAAGTCGTCTCAGCATCGGAAAGCTCAGCGGCTTCGGTCTTGTTGGCCTCGACGTAAGCCTTCACATCGGCGTCAACAGTACGAAGCGCCTTGCGGATGAGAGTAACAACCGCCAACTTCTCTTCGGCCGTAAGACCGTTGAGCAGGTTAGTGGCCGTGGTGCTGACGTTATCAGCAACTCCCGGCTCAAGCTTCTCGATGGCCGCACGACCAAGAGCAGCAGCGCCGCCATCAGTGTTCAGCTTCTCGTCGGAAGTCGTGATGACATCGACGAAGTTGCTCCACTCCTTACGGAGCAGGCTGACCAGCATCGGGAAGTCCGGCTCGGAAGCAACGGTGTTATCGGTGGTGAGTGTGTCAGTCATTTGTGGTTGAACTTCTCTCTTTGGTAGATGATTTGGTAGGGGGTGGCCCGGAGTTTGAGCCAGAACTGTTGTTCTTTGTATAGCCTTAGCTGCTTAGCCCATGTATCCAGGTTTGGATCACATTCTAAGCATTCGGTAGCGGTTGGGTCTGGCGAACTAAAGTTAGCAAGACAGTTTGAACAGAGGCGAATATTGTGTAACAACACTCGCTTTGGAATACGGCAACACCGTGGACAAACAGCGTGGGTGTAGAATGGGTGTAGGCTACTCATACCGCTTGAGTAGCTATAGACAGAACAGTCGCAAGCTACTCGCACAGGTCCACGCTTAGTCTTCGGGTTCCTCTTGCACGGTGCTGTAGAGATCGTTCTCGTGACTGCGAAGGAAAGGAATCAAAGTTCCATTGTCAATCGCATTGTCAGCTCGTTCTCTGTCATCACCGAGCGAGAGACTAACGATCAGGACGTAGGCCATGTCGTTTAGTTCATCTCCTTTCGTTGTGCGGGTACGACACAGTTGTACCATGCCGACCGTAAGTTGTCAAGGAATTGTTTATCGGAAGAGCTTGGTAAAGACGTGGCTCTTGACGAAGGCACCGCCAAGCGCAAGCAGAAGGATGGCGATAAAGAACATTGCCATCGGGTCGAACAGTCCCTTGTGCGTACCCGTATCGGCTAACGTACGAGCCGTTGAGGTCGGGATGAGCGCTGTAGCGTGTGAGTCACAAGCGAAGCCATCGTTATCAGCGTCAAGTTCGACGTGATAGTTGGGGTCGCCAAACGGCACGTCAGTCAAACCAAGCTGCGCACAAGTCAGTGTAGCAGACACACCAAACGCAACTGACTCAGGTTCAGTAGTGGTTGTAGCGGGCTGCTGAGTAGTCGTTGTAGTAGGAGCTACAGTTGTGGTTGTGGTGGGCGGGGCTGTGGTAGTGGTAGTCTCTTCCTCCGGCTTAGCACCGCACCAGTTCTGGCCACGGTAAGAACCGAAGTAGTAGATGTCACTAGCCCAATGGACAATGTCGGTGGCCTGCAAACCTACAACTGTAGGAGTTGACTGACCGGCCTCAAGCCACTGGTTGATGACCAACTCTCCGTCCTTATAAACCTGAACGTAGATGGTTTGGCCTTGCTTGTCTTCGTTGGTGAAGTAGGTCTGGTACTCACCACCTACAGTACCAGGGAAGTAGGGATGGAGTGAACAACTTGGCTTATCTGTGTTGACTGTCATTGGTAGAGAGTCTCCGTACGTAAATGCGTCGGCCTTCGGACTTCATTTGCAGATCGGCAGTTTCGCCGTCTTCGTATATCTGATCGACTAGAGCACGTTGAATGTCTAGTAGGGTGGACTGTACTGAGACTCCTTCCGGCACAATGCGAATTAGACACCAGTTGCAATGTGTCAGTCTACGCACTCTGTCTAAATCCGGGTAGATGTAGATGTTCTGAGGCAAGTCAATCGCCTACACGCAGGTCGGCTATGCACTGATCTACTTGCCTAACAGCCAAAGGAATTGGCTGTCGCTCATGTGAGGCTTGATACAGAATGTTAGCCCACGTCCTAATGAACCGGACGTCGATAACCTTCTGTTGATTACTCACTGGTTCTCTAGCCGGGTCGTACCACTCAGTTGATGTGGATACGAATGCCTCATCTATGTCTTTGAGTGCCACTTTGGCCTCCTTTCTAAGTGCACGACTAGGGATTCGAACCCTAAACCTACGCCGTGTAAAGGCGGTGCTCTACCATTGAGCTAGACGTGCGAACCTTTACTTGTCTACCAAGTGTCCAAGCTCGGTGACAGTGAACACGGAAGCCCGGTTCAAGTTCTTGTTGAATCGAATGGTTGCGACCGGAATACGGTCGGCCCACTTTACACCGTCAGGTTGGCAGTAGACGGTAATTTCTTCGTCTGGCTTGAGTGTAGGCGACGGACGTTGAATCATTGTTCTCCCTTGTTGACTTAGTAGATGGTAACGCTGGCAGTCCACTTGCCGTCGGCAAAGTTGCACTCAATGGAGTGATTGCGCTTCTTTGTTTCCACGTCCATTGCTTCAAGCTCGTTGAGTGCGTACTCGATGCACACATCAAGCTCGTGGTCCGTGTAGCTATAGTTCGGGCGAATCATCTTGGGCATGGAGAGTGTGTACCATGCCCAAGATAACTACGCAAGCAGCTTCTTATACAAAGTCTGTTGGGTACCAGGTGCCGTCTTTCTTGTCGACTCTGACTTTGTTACAGATGGTGCACTTCCAGTGCACGAAAGTTATGGGGCCGAAATGGGTTGTGTGTTGAGTAACCCTAACGCATGTCCATTTGTGCCGATGCACTAGTTGTCGCTATCCTCGTACATGATGGGCGTGTCGTCATCGGGGTCGGTAGTCCAGACAAGGACGACGTCACCATTGATTGAGTCATCATCGTCCACAATGATCTTGACGTTGAACTCACCGTTATCGGCATTGACATGAGCGTGCTTCTCGATCTGCTCGTAGAACAGCCGGTAGCAAGTAACTTGATTGCTGCGAATCTTCAAGTCCTCGCTGAGCTTCTCGCCCCTGTTCTGACACATCTCAAGAGCAGTCTTAGCCATACGCATGATGGACTCGTTGAGCTTGAGTTTGGTCTCAAGCGTTGAGACGACTTCCTGTACTGCAAGCAGCTTGTTGACTACCTTGGTGTAGTCAGCGTTAGTGGTCACGATGGTTCTCCCTGTAGTGTCGTCTTGCTCGTGCTTTATCGACAAAGCCTTCGACAAGTTGTTTGCAGCTGTAGCAATACCAGCCCCAAGTCTTGTCGAAGACTATGTTTATTTCATCTTTCTTCTTGGTGTACCGTCTATTGAACAGTGACGCAAGCCTCCCCCTGTGCATTGCAGAAATGGTAGTTCTTGAGCGGCATGTCACGACCCGATGAGTCAGCGTTGGCTGAACCGATCAGCACAAGGCTGGCCAGAGCAACAACTGAAACGGACAGGTAAACACGGAAGCGATGCATGGTTCTCCTAGTTTCTTCTACAGTTTGAACAGAATATCCAAACTTCTACGAATGTGTGCATGGGTATTGCTTCCCTAAGGTAGTACTCCGAAGGGCATATCTCTCCACGACAGCCACCAGTGCAGTCGTGGTGCTTCTTTGCCTTACGTTCTTCCCTCCAGTAAGTCATTGCAACCCTTTGCTGGCTGATAGAACTAAAGACTAGCCAAGTAGCCCAGGTAGGTTAGCTCTTGGCTAGTCTTTGGAACGATCAACTCTTTGGAGCCCACTCTTTGGGCAAGAAACCTCCCTTCGTAATCCACTCATCTAAGTCTTTGAACCGGCGTGCAGCTTCTTCGTAATGATCGGCTGCACGGAATGGGTTGGCGTGGTTGTCTCCATTGCGAATGGAGTTACGGATGAGATGAAGAGCCAAGTCTGGGTCCACTACAACATGACCCTGTTGCCGGGCTGGGCACTGTACCAAGCCTTGTACTCTTTCCACTGCTCTTCGCAGCGCTTCTCTTCCTTCGCCCCACCGTTGCCGGTGTTAGCTGCTTGCATCTTGTTTGGTTCGAGTCTAGTAGGCGTGTCCATTACTTGCCCTTCTTCTCCCACGGCTTGGCATTCTTGAGCTTATCGGAAGGCTCAGGTACAACTTCCTTAGCCAGCTTCTTGAGTTCACGACGCACTCGAAGAGTCTCGTCGACCTTATCTTTGTCTTTCTTAGCCATCTCTCCCTTTCGGTGTAGAAATCTTGAGGACCAGCCACGATGAAGTCACTGAGTGTGTGCACACTCGTCTCGGGCTTTGGCATTGGCTAGTCCCCAAGGTCGCTAAGCCGCTTTACTAGCTCGTCGGCTGCATGTTTACCTCCCGCTGCGCTCTTGACTTGCAACTCCGTTGTACCATGGAAGGTGTAACTTGTCAAGGATTTCTTTAGTGATTTGGGCCTCTAAATCCAGGGTCTAGGGCTTCCTACAGCCCGCACTAAGACTTGCAGCCATAAGACTTGAGAGCCGCACGGGCTTTCCTAAGGAGTTCCCTCAAGTTGCTAGCGGCACCTGGATCGTAGTGCTCGCTAGAAGGGTTTGCGTAGTGCGGGTTACTAGCCGCTTCCTGCTCCCACCAACAAGCCGTATCCCATTCAGTTGGCCCTTGCTTGAAACTTGAACTGCCACTGTAACGAGTTGGAGAGCCTAGTGCTGTGGCAATAGCCTGCATTGCCTGACTGGCTGGCTCCCTTATTGCGTTATGGATTTCATTTGCCGGTGTATCGGTGTTGACGATGACTTCGACTGTGATCTTACGCAAAGTCTTGGGCTGGTTAGGTCGACCGGGCTTGTTAGCTAAGTCGTCGAGAGGCCAACCATCTCTATCAGTTGGGCAACTAAACCCGCAAGCTTGGCAAACGCCGTGTTCGTCAGCGGTGTGGTTGTGCATTGTATTGCCTTTCGGTTGTACGGACGAGGGAACGCCCAAACCCTTTAGCCCGAAGGCCTTGAGTTTCGGCGCTCCCCTGTTCCTACAGCCACTAGCTAGCTGCTTTGGTGCTGTCTTTGCCTAGTGCCTTCATGAGTAGGGACTTCCACTCGCCTGCTCGGAGTGTAGTGGATTCAGTGATCTTCTCGTTGCGGGAAGTCTTGCCAAGTCTGATTGCTGCTACAAACTGATCGACGCTGTTCTCCACTGCAATCTCGTGAATGATGACTCGGTTGGAACTGGAGTTAC
>Ga0193738_1000275_pt1 | contig 33522 bp, 15 predicted proteins | sample L2a1metaG_FD_144927 | JGI IMG/M metagenome (GOLD analysis project Ga0193738, IMG submission 144927) | Soil microbial communities from a riparian zone of the East river system, Colorado, United States - L2a1 | ecosystem: Environmental > Terrestrial > Soil > Riparian zone | place: USA: East River... | reverse complement strand
CTACACCCGTTATTTCAGCATGCCAACCATTCAAGCCGATCCAGAATCTTTTACCTAATGCTTCTTCATTTGATGCAAATCCAAGTTCCTTTACTAGTGTTTCATTAACCACAGATTTGGGGAAACGCAGATCTTCCGGTATTGATCTTGATACTGCGCTGGTATCTGCAATTGTAAAAAATCTACCCGCCACTAAATGCAAGCCATACACCTGGCAAAATTTATCATCGGTCATAATTGTAGTTACTGACTTTAGATTCGGATCCTCACGACCTATAAGGCTCATCCTTGTGCCCCAATGTGTATTTTCTCCTCCGCTTGGAGGGCTTGTTGAAAATGACCATTCTTTTACACCTGGAATAGTTTTGAGTTCTGCAGCAAACAATTCTTTTTTTGCACTACTATTTTCCTCGGGTATCTCCATCATTACAATATTGTCCTTATCAAAACCCAAATTCTTATGACGCATATAATTCATTTGCTTTCCGATAAGCAATAGCCCGATAAGTAAACAAATTGAAATACTGAATTGTGTAATTACCAATCCTTTTCTTAACAAAGGTGTTCCCTGGTTTGTATTTACAGAACCTGACTTTAAAACTGATGCTGGTTGAAATCTTGTAATGATCCATGCAGGATAGATGCCAGCCAATAATGCAGTGAGAAAAATACCTGTCAATAACGAGATCATTATACCCGGGGAATCCCAAATATCAAAAATGATACCCTTACCTGTAAGATCATTTATATATGGCAACGCAAGTTTGGAAATAAAAATGCTTAGTAAGGCAGCAAATAAAACCAGCATCAATGCCTCACTAAGAAATTGTCTTATCAACTGAAAACGTCCGGCGCCAATTGATTTACGTACACCAACTTCTTTTGCACGGGTAAGTGACTGTGCTGTTGAAAGATTAATAAAATTTATACATGCCAATATCAAAACTGCAAAACCAACAGATCCAAAAAACCAAAGCCATTGTGTGTTGATAGCTTTGACCCATTCACCACCCCCGGCATATTTAGAATTAAAATGAATATCACTTAACGGTTGTATCTCAGTTTCAACGTGTGAATCCTTCCCCATCCATTTCTGGTTATTTAAAAACCTGTCATAAATACTTTTCAAACCTGCTTCAAGACCGGCACCGGGTTTAGTTCCTTTGGGTAAAACAATAAAAGTTGTTCCCCCCGATACTGAACCATAATGTTTGGTGCTTGTCATTAAATATTTTTCATTATCAGAAAACGAGAGCAACATCGAAGCTGGTAAATGAGTATTACCGGGAAAATCTTTTATTATGCTGCCAACTGTGATATTGAAACTATCATTGTAAGTAAATGTTTTTCCTATTGGATCCTCATTGCCAAAGAATTTTTTTGCAGTCTCTTCTGTTAACACAGCCTGGTAAGGTTTTCTTAATGTTTCATAAGCATTGCCTTTTACAACTTTCACATCAAACACATCAAGAAATTCCGGATCGGTCATCATTACATGATCCTGTTTGAATCGTTTAGTAGGATTGATCTGAACTATTGATTGAAAGGGATGATGAGTTTTTGTTACATACTCTAAACCCGGAATGTCTTTCCGTATCTGATCCGCAAAGGGAAAAGGAGTTGAATAATGAAATTCCTTTTTTCCAAAATCAACCCACACAGTATTTAAACGATAAGTTCTATCTGCCTTGCTTTCATATGAATCAAAGCTCAATTCATATTTTACAAATAGCCCGATCAGCAAACAGACGGTAATACCTAGTGTCAATCCGACAATATGTAATGACGTGGTTAACTTTTGGCGGCTAAAACGGCGGAGTATGAATGGAATGTTTTTAAATATCATAATTATACTTTTATTCTGTTCTTAATGATTTAACAGGATTAGCAAGAGCAGCTCTTATAGATTGAAAACTTATTGTCAACACAGCGATAAGCATTGCGAGTGCACCGGCTAATGCAAATACTGTCCAGCTTATATTTATTTTATAGGCAAAGTCCTGCAGCCATTTATCTGTGAGATACCAGGCTACTGGTACAGCAATAAGAATGGCAATGAAAACGAGCTTTAAAAAATGCATTGCAAGCAACCTGATAATACCTCCAACATTTGCACCCAATACCTTTCTTACTCCGATCTCACGGGTACGTACTTGCGCTGTATAAGTAGCAAGACCAAGTAATCCCAAACAAGAAATGAATATTGCAATTGCCGCAAATATGTTCAGCAGCAACTCTGTCTTCTCTTCCGCTTTGTATAGGTTATTATATGAATCATCTAGAAAGTTGTAATCAAAAGAAAAATCTGCATTGTATTTTTTCCATTGACTAGATAGGGCTGCAATAGCCTTTGGCGCATCTTTGCCCGTTGTTTTTACATAAAGCTTATAATGATCCTGCCGGTTATAATAGAAAACAGCTGGCTCAATTTTTTGCCGCATGGAAGCAAAATGAAAATCTTTTACAACTCCAATGATCGTTCCCATGGTTTGCTGAAGTTTAAATCTTTTTCCGATGGGATCTTCTATTCGTGCTGCCTTTACAGCAGCTTCATTTAAAATGAAATGTGTGGAATCAGCGATCGTTCCGGTAAATACATCTCCCTCTTTCATCTGCATCTTAAAAAAAGAAATAAAATCTTTGTCAATACCCATAGGGCTTAGCATCAGGGTTTCTCCATCTTGCTTTCCATCCCACCAGTTGTTACCGGTATGACCTCCGTAACGTATTATATTCATACTTGCAGACGTAACTCCGGCAATTCCGGGTTGTTTTAAAAGTTCAGCCTTCACAGCATCATAATGTGCACGCATCTTCCTCATGTTGCACGATAACACATAACTTTTATCATAGCCTAATTGTTTTGAACGCATAAAAGACATTTGCTCTTTTATTATAATTGTTCCGGCTATCAATACAACTGAAAATGTAAATTGAACAACGACCAGTGTTTTGCGAAACGTGGCATCATTTATCCTTGCAGAAATTTTTCCTTTCAATGCCTTAAGTGGTTCAAATGAAGAAAGTAATAATGCCGGGTAGATACTTGAGATGATCAGTGTACCGCACACACTGAATAGTATTATTTTCCAGATCCTGTAATTGGCTAAATTCAGTATAAGTTCCTTTCCTGATATCTCATTGAATAAAGGCAGTAATACATATACAAGACCCAAACCCAAAACAGTTGCAAAAAGAAACAGTACTACTGTTTCAATGATAAACTGAAAAAACAACTGCACTCTGCCTGCGCCAACAATTTTCCTCAGGCTTACTTCTTTTGCACGCAACATTGAACGAGCCGTAGACAAATTCACATAATTAATACATGCAATAACAAGGATCAGTATCGCTATTATAAAAAACATTCGCACGGTCGAATATCCGCCATCACTCCCGTCTGCCCGGTGAAGATGCATTTTACTGAGAGGTAATAAAAGATAATCAGCATCTGTATCATCAGGTTTTATCTTTAAATGGATCTGCTTAAGCTTTTCTGTAAAGCCATCAAATGAAAAGCCCGGTTTAAAAAGCAAAAAAGTATTGTAATTAAACTGCATGAAATCATTCTCAAGATTTTTTCCTTCCTTATTATTTGCATACATATTACTCCCCAATAAACTCATCGGAAATAACATGTCTGCCCTAAAAGTTGAATTCTTTGGGAAATCATTTACAACTCCCGTGACCTTGAAATTCACTTTATCATCCGCCACTATCACTTTGCCCATTGCCTCATCATTACCAAAATATTTTTTTGCCATGGATTCTGTGATCACGACAGAGTTATCATCGGGAAAAGGATCAGAAGGATTTCCCTTAATTAATTTAAAATCGAAAACAGAAAATAATGATGGATCAGTAAAGAAATTATTCTGTTCGCTAAACACCTTGTCTTTAAATTTAAATAACTGGTAATAGCCATTGCCGCTAATTCTAACCGCTTCTTCCACACCTGGAATTTCTTTCTTAGCGAGAACACCGATCGGCGCTGCAGTCACTGACCATAGTTGACGACTGGCACCAGTACCAACCATATTCTCTACTTTGTAAATACTCTTCTCATTTTTATGAAAACCGTCATAACTAAATTCATCCTGCACCCATAAGAGAAGAAGAATGCCAACTGCTAATCCAACAGTCAACCCTTTGATGTTTATTAATGAATACAATTTGTGTCTCCACAGATTTCTCCATGCTGTTTTGAAATAATTCCTGATCATAATTAGTTTTTATGTTATCAACATTTATAATTCTATTCATCGTCCCTTGCGTCGCACTCTTGTACTACATCAATTCTATTCATCTCCATTTTTACTCATAATCCTTTCAAATCACTTAAATTATGGTTCTATTCTGTTCTTAAACTTTTAACCGGGTTAGTTAACGCAGCTTTTATTGCCTGGAAACTTATAGTGATCAATGCGATCACCGCTGCCAGTATACCAGCCGCTAGAAACATCCACCACGGCATTGATATGCGGTAAGCAAAATCCTCTAACCATTTATTCATAAAATACCATGAAACAACAAAGGCAGGAATTGCGGCAAAGGCAACCAGTTTTAAAAAATCTTTTGATAACAGCGCAACAATTGTTGATGTATCTGCACCTAACACTTTTCTAATACCAATTTCTTTAAGCCGTTGCATGATCGCAAATGCAGAAAGACCAAACAAACCCAAACAAGCAATAAAAATTGCTAGGGATGCAAAAATGATCAGTATAGTTTTTTGCCGCTGCTCAGCTTCGTAAAGTCTCGTAAAGTTTTCATCAAGGAATGTATATTGGTAGGGCGTGTCCGGAAGAAAATTTTTCCATGTTGATTCTATCCGGTCAAGAGCTGCTGGTATATTTGACCCTGAAATTTTAATTGATATTCTTCCATAAGAATTCGCTCCCCTCGGAACCAATAAAACAAGTGGGGTAATTTTTTGGTGTAATGACTCAAAATGAAAATCATTGAAAACGCCGATGAGTTTTCCCCTGCGACTGCCATATCCAAAATTTTTACCTACAGCATCAGCATAATTGTTAAAGCCGAGAATTTTTGCAGCTGCTTCATTAATTAGAAAAGCCGATGTATCCAGGCTAAAATCTCTTGAAAATCCTCTGCCGGCCACTACTTTTATTCCATAAGTTGAAATAAAATCATGATCAGCAGCTACGTATTTTATATCCACATTCACAGGAGCCAGCGTATCTGAAGATTGCATTCTTGTTCCCATCGCATCCAATAATCTTCCTGTAGGAATGCGGGATGAACGTCCAACATTTTTTATGTTGGAATTTGCCAACAGCTCATTTCTGAACGCCTCATAACGATCATTAAGTTGAGTAGCATAAGGAAGGCTTACAATATGTTCTTTTTCGAATCCCAATATTTTGTTCTGCATATACCTCATTTGCCAAAAAACTACTCCTGTAGCAATGATGAGAATAATTGAAATCGCAAACTGGAACGTAACAAGAGCTTTTCTAAAAGAGATACCACCCCCTGCTTTTAAAAACCCTTTCAGAACTTTTATTGGCTGGAATGAAGACATAAACAATGCCGGGTAAATTCCGGATATGATGCCCACAACAAAAGGTATCAGCAAAAGAGGAACAATGATCTGCCATCTTAATAAAATATCGGTTGTAAGATTTTGCCCTGAAATTTTATTCAACCAGGGCAGCGTTAGCCATGTAAGTGCAATTGCTAAGATCAACGAGATATAGGAAACCAAAATTGATTCACTCAGAAATTGAAAAATGATCTCCTTTCTTTCCGCACCGGCAACTTTTCGAATGCCAATTTCTTTTGCTCTTAATGTTGATCTTGATGTTGAAAGATTCATATAATTAATGCAAGCGATCAGCAAAATGAACAATGCAATAGCCGAGAAAATATAAACTCTTTTTATATCACCATTTTCTTCTGCTTCGTAATCTGTATGAGACTTGAGATGTATATCCGTTAATTTTTGAAGACCAAGTGTTGTCCATTCTGAAGCCTTATGTTTTGGACCAGTTTCCACATGCTTGTCAACAAAAGCGGGGAATCGTGCTTCTAACTTCTTTGGATCATAATTTCCAGGTAAGCAGATATAAGTAAAAAAAGAATTATTGCCCCAATTGGTTCTCAGGTTTTCCGCTCCATATACTAATGTATCGTTTAGGGTGTTAAACGAAAGCATAATATCAGGATGAAAGTGAGTGTTTGAAGGAAAGGTTTTGTAAACCCCTGTAACTTTAAAATCAAAATAGTTGCCAAGGTTAATACGGATCATTTTGTTCATGGGCTCGTCATTACCAAAATATTTTTTGGCTATCTCTTCAGTCATCATTACAGTATATGGATCTGATAAAGCTCTTTTTGGATCACCTTTTACAACATCTGCTTTAAAAAAATTGAAAAAATGATCATCAGCAAACATGACATTGTCTTCATTAAACATCTTTTCTTCGTATTTCATTGGAGTAGTGCCATTGCTTATAGTGCGGGTCAGATCTTCTATTTCTCCAAAATCATTTTTTAATAATGGCGCAAATGGAGGGGCTATTGTGCTTAATGTAAGTGAAACCGCTTTTGTCTCAGGGTTTAAAAAAGTTCTTGTAACACGATAAACCCTGTCTGCATTCGGCTGATATTTATCATAGCTCAACTCATTCAGGATATAAGTAAGGATCAGCATACAACAAGCTAATCCAACCGTTAATCCAAAAATATTTATGAAAGAAATGAACTTGTATTTTACAAGATTCCGATAAGCTATTTTCAGATAATTTTTTATCATAACAGTGTTTTTATTCTGTTCTTAATGATTTTACCGGGTTTGTCAATGCCGCTTTTATCGCCTGGAAGCTTACAGTTAGTAATGCAACAGCCAATGCAGCAATTATTGCAATACCAAATACCCACCAACTGATGCTAACCCTGTATGGAAAATCTTTTAACCAACTATTCATTGCCCACCACGCAATGGGAAAAGCAATAAGAGAGGCGATCATAACTAGCACAAGAAAATTTTTAGACAGCAAGCCAACAATATCAAAAGCATTTGCTCCTAATACTTTTCGTATACCTAATTCTTTTGTTCTTTGTTCTGCACTGAATGCAGCCAAACCAAACAAGCCCATACATCCAACAACAATTGCCATGATCGTGAATATCCAAAGCAGGTCGCTCAACTTCGCTTCTGCTTTATACATAGTTGCATAAGTTTCATCCATGAACTTATAATCCAAAGGATAGCCTGGAACGAATTTGCTCCATACATTATCTATATGCGCAATCGTGTTCTTAATATCCGATGTTTTTAACTTAACTGCAACTGCAAATAAAACCTGCGGATATACATGAATGACTGAAGCAGTAACTTTTTCATGAAGACTCTTATAATGAAAATCCGCAACGACACCGATTACTTTTCCTTTCTTTACCGGGTTAAGTGTATCTACCGGGGACCATTCATTCCAACTTATTGGCTGACCGATCGCTTTTTCCGGCGTACCAAAACCCCATTCTTTTACTGCTGTTTCATTAATGATAAATGCCTCTTTCACATCTGTCGCCATTTCTTTTGAAAAATCTCTGCCGGCGATAACTCTTAACCCTAAAGTTTTTATATAATCATGATCGCCTATAAATACATTGGCAGAGCGTTCTTTTTCTCCATCGTTGCCGTTGGTTTTTACACCATCTCCAGCATAACGATCACCAGGCAAGCCATAACCTGAAGTGATCGAAACAATATTCGGAGATCGTTTTAATTCTGATTTGAATGTCGCTAAACTCTTTTCCAAATCTCCACGGACCTGGAAGTAAACAACCTGTTCTTTGTTAAACCCAATATCTGTTTTATTTAAAAACTGCGTTTGCCTGTAAACAATAGTTGTAGAAACGATCAGCAAAACCGAAAGTGAAAACTGGATCACAACCAACCCTTGTCTTAACCATGCTCCACCTCCACTGCCAACAAGTTTCATATTCTTTAAAACTTTTATTGGTTTAAACCCTGATAATACTAAAGCGGGATAAATACCAGCGAGCATACCAATTACAATTCCTGCTGCTAATATTATTAACCCAAGAATTGGATTGGCAAAAGGATTAAACTCAATTGATTTGCCAGTAAATTGATTTAGCAATGGAACAATAAGAAATGTAGCAATAGTTGCGAGCAGCATTGATAACACGGAAAGCAAGATCGTTTCACTAATAAATTGTATGATAAGTTGTTTTCTTTCTGCACCAATTACTTTTCTTACCCCAATCTCTTTTGCTCTTCTGAATGACCGGGCAGTAGCGAGATTTACAAAATTGAAACATGCAATCACTAAAACAAATAAGGCAATAATGGTTAATGCTTTTACATAAGTTTGATTACCCCGGACAGCATTATCGTAAATAAAATCAGCAGACTTAAGATGAATATCTTTTAATGGCTGAAAAAATGGAAGAAATGTAGAACCCGCTTGTGTCAAAGTCGGAAATATTTCCTTCTTCATATGTGCCTGGAACTTGTCCTGCAGTTGTTGAACATTTGTTCCGGGCTTTAATTTCACATAAGTATAAAACTGGTGCCATGTCCATCTTTCCATTCTTTCTTTTGGAATGCCTGTAGTTTGTAATGATACCAGGTAATGGAAATCTAAATGAAAATGATCAGGTAGCTTGGCAAGTACTCCTTTTACAGTCACAGTATCCTTATCGATATAAAGTGATTTATTAATCGGGTCTTCATTATTAAAATATTTTTTCGCTAGTTCTTCAGTGAGCACAATAGTATTTGGTTCAATAAGTGCCGTAGCCGGATCTCCTTTACTGAATTTTAAAGGAAAGACCTGGAAGAAAGAAGATTCAACAAACCAACCCTTTTCCTCGTAGTTTCTTTTTTCCCCAACCTCCATCAAAAATTTATCGATCGACATTAGTATACGGGTCGTGGTATCAACTTCAGGATAGGTTCGTTTTAAGAAAGTGGCAAATGCCGGCGCTGAAATAGCAGCATAGGTAATATTGTCGTTATCCTTTCTCTGCTCGTATATGCGATAAACATTTTCTCCACCAGGGATGTTTTTATCATATTGCCATTCATCCCACACAAAAAGACCGATCACCAGGCAACCAATAATTCCAATAGTAAGGCTTGAAATATTAATAATAGCAAACCCTTTATAGCGTAATAAATTCCTGATCGCTGTTTTTAGATAGTTTCTAAACATGACTATGCTTTTTTAAATTATTTTCACAAAATATTTTTCTAATCCTCTAAATCACGGTTCTATTCTGTTCTCAAAAGTTTGATCGGGTTAGTTCTTACTGCTTGCCATACTTTAATGCCTGATGTAATGCCAGCAATAACAAATAATACTATAACTGAATTTATTAATGTAGAACTAGCAATGCCTGAGTTTACTCCAAATATTGAATTAAGCAGAATGTTTGTAAAGGTGTACCCGCCATAACAACCAACTGCAGCTCCAATAATAAAAATCAGGAAGTAGCCGCGGTTGATCAATACGAGTATATGCCTTGCTCTTGCACCTGCCACTTTCCGCAATGCTATTTCTTTCATCTTTTTAATTACTGTAAGCGAAACCAATGCAAATAATCCTGTTGCAGTAAGAAGTACCGAAATGATGGCAAACCAAAAAAAGATCTTCGCAATATTATTGGTGACCTGGAAAGCCTCATTGGCTACATCATTTTGATAAAACCCGGTGAAAGGTTTCATAGGGAATATCTTTTTCCATGCATCTCTCGATTTCGCATACACTAGCTCCAGGTCTGAAACTTTAGCCTGCAAAACAAGAAATTGATACCTGTTCTCTTTTCCCAATTTCATTACTACCGGTTCTTCCGGATCGAATAACTGGTCAACATGAAAATTTTTGAGTACCCCAACAACTGAATAATTCACACTGTCAATGAACATTTTCTTTCCCACAGCTTCTTTATCTTTCCATCCGTAATTGGCAGCAAGGTTTTGTGTTATCAAAATTGAATTTGTATAATCTCCTTCCATCTCTGCATCAAACTCCCGGCCTTCAGCCATTTTAAGATTCATCGTTTTTATATAATCCCTTCCCACTTCGAGATAATTGGTTTCATTTTTCTTTCCCTCTGCTTCGACAACCACATTACGGTATCCATAACCAATATGACTTCTTGTTCCTGCCAATGCCGTAACCTGCGGAATAGATGCAACTTCATTTTTTAAAGCTCCGAACGCAGTGGTATCCGTTACGATCATTCCGACCGTATTCCTGATATTATAACCATAATCATAATTTTTTTGAAACTCTGCGTTGCGTGCAAAACCAAAACCAGCTATAACTGTGATGATGGCAATAGAAAGCTGCAGGCCAAGCATGATCCTTGAAAACAAACTAGTGCCTCCAAATTTCACTTTGCCTCTGAAAATAGTTGTGGGATTAAATCTTGTTATATAAAAAGCTGGATAAGCACCGGCAAGCAGTGTAGTTAATAATACCGCACCGCCAATAAACAATAAAAGAGTTATATCATTAAAATAATCCGCTGTGATCTTAACCGCATTGAACATTTGATTGAATGTCGGAAGCCATAGACGATTTAAAAAAGCAGAAAGCAACACTGCAAGACAAACAATAAAGCAACATTCCAATAATAATTGAATGACCAACTGGCGATGAGAGCTTCCCATTACTTTTCTCAAGCCTATTTCTTTTAACCGCCTGTTTGCATGAGACACTGTGGTATTCGAAAAATTCAAACACGCAGAAAGAAAGATCAGGAGAGCTAAAACAATAGGGCCAAAAGCAGCAGAGTTTTCAGGGCGTTCATAAAGTCCATTATTATTAATATCCTGGCTTACTGCATTTTCATGTAACGTCATAAGTTTGAATCCTGACGCTTTCCAGTCCTGTCTTGCCTTATTTTGTATTCCAACATATTTGCTTAAAGACTTTTCGATAAGAGGAGCGTCAGCCTTCTTTGGAATTCTGAAAAACGCTGCATCAACCATCCATGTCCAGTCATCCGGAGCGATCTTCGATCCATCACCTTTCAAATAATTTTCAAAATTTGTAATGAACCCAAAACGCATAGAAGAATTCATAGGAATATCTTTCAGCACACCTGTTACAGTGAGCGGCATAGCATATTTTTCACCAGAATAAAATATCAATGATCTGCCAAGAGGATCTTGTTTGCCAAAATATTTTTTTGCAGTGGCTTCGGTAATAAGTACAGAGTTTATATCCGTTATTTTATTTGAACCTGCAACAACAGGAAAGTTGAACAGATCAAAAAAAGCAGGATCAGTAAAATGTGCTTGCTCAGCAAAAGGGTCATTCTTATCATATTTTACATTCATTCCGCGGCTATCATACCGTACTGCTTCAGCGATCCCGGCAAATTCTGACTGGGCTTGCTTCACTGCAGCCATAGGAAAAATGCCTCTAACTTCATTAGCACCTGATTGAAATGTCATGGCACGATAAACATTATCCTGGTCCTTGTGAAAATTGTCAAAGCTGAAACTGAAACGATAGGTTTGAAAACCCCAAACAATAGCGGCTAATCCAATACCCATTCCAAAAATGTTTAGCAAAGTGTAACCTTTGTAACGCCACATGTTGCGCAAAACGATCTTATAAATGCTTTTAAACATAAAATAAATTTTAGGTGGTGAGTTTTTATGTTATCATCGTTAGTAATTCTATTCATCGTCCCTTGCGTCGCACTCTTCTACTTCGGTAATTCTATTCAGCAACTTAAACACATCCTTATTTCCTCAAAATCATTCCTCAATCCTATGAATCATGATTCTATTCCGTCCTCAAACTCTTTACCGGATTCATCAATGCCGATCTTACCGCATGAAAACCTACTGTTCCCAATGCGATCAATATTGTAGCAACAGAAGCTGCAATAAACACCCATCCTTGTATAGGAATTCTAAATGCAAAATCCTGCAACCACTGATTTCCTGCATACCATGCTGTTGGAATCGCAATAAGAATAGCAATGCCGATCATTACTAAAAAATTTCTTGCTATCAGCATTGTGATGCTTGTAATATTTGCACCTAATACTCTTCTTATTCCTATTTCTTTTGTTCTTTGAACAGTAGTAAATGCAGCTAATCCAAATAAACCCAGGCAAGCAAGTAAGATGGCAAGTGTTGCTGCCACTGTAAATAATGTTGATGAACGCTGTTCGCCAACATATAGCTTGTTATAATCTTCATCCAAAAAATGATAAGTGAATGGCCTTTCCGGCAGTCGCTGCTTCCACATCATTTCAAGCCGGCCTAATGTACCCTGCATATCATTCCCATTTATGCGAGCCATAAAAGCCCGGGAATAACCACGACCAAGAAATATCAACATCGGGCCGATCGGTTCACGAAGACTGTTGAAATTAAAATCCTTAATTACACCAACCACCGGGCCTTCAACGCCTTTATTGATAATTTTACCAATGGCTTGTTCCGGTGTCCAGCCGATCTTTTTTAACAACGACTCATTTATGATGTATGGCAACCGAAAGTTTTCGCTATTATTTGATGTATCCATCATTGCGAAATCCGATTGCTGAAAATCACGACCGGCAAGCAATTGCATTTTCATTGTTTTTGTAAAATCCAGGTCAACCGGCATTGCATTTAATGAGATCTCCTTTTTACCATTTTCATCCGTAACGATTATACCATCACCCCACTCTACAAATTCGGGAGTGTCATAAGCTGCGGTGACGCCTTCAACTCCTGGAACCTGTGTAATTGCTTCTTTAATACTTTGAAAATTGCTTAGCATTTTTCCCCCAATGGGCAGTACAGCAATATGATCTTTATCATATCCAAGATTCTTTGTTTGCATAAAATTCATTTGCTGCAATATGATAGCCGTATAGATGATCAGGAAAACTGAAATGCTGAATTGGATTACGATCAAAGACTTTCGAAGTGTTCCGCTACCACCCGTGATGCGAAATCCTTTTTTTAAAACACTTAAAACTTTTGTACCTGATAAGACCATTGCGGGATAGAAGCCTGCCAGGAAACTCACCACTATTGCAAATAGAGCCAGCGAAATGATTGGTACAGGTTGTAATAAAACCACAGATGTAAATTCTTTCCCGGTAATATTATTAAAGTATGGAACTAATAAAACCCCCAACGTCAAAGCAAGTGCAGCAGAAAGAAAAGTAATAACAGTTGACTCACCGATGAACTGAAAGAATACCTGCTTCTTTGAGGCACCCAAAACTTTCCTCATTCCTATTTCATTTCCCCTGCCTGTTGATTGTGCAGTAGCAAGATTAGTATAATTAGCAGATGCAATGATCAATATCAGTAATGCGATAACGCCAAACATATATATATATGTCATGTTGCCGTTTGGTTCAAATCCTGCCAACGATGATCTTAAGTGTACAGTTTTTAATGGTTCAAGATGATAAGTGAGATAATCATTGCCTTCAAGCCGGGCTTCAGTTCTTACTTCTTTTGTTTTCATGTAGTCTACGATCTGCTGGTGCAATTGTGGAATATCATTTTTATCTCTCACCAATAAATAAGTGATCCCGTTTGCTTCCCACCATTTTTCAGCTTTTACGTAATTGCCGAGGTTGATAAACTGGGTTGCAAAATCAAACTTGATCTGCGAATTCTGAGGAGCGTCATCACAAATAGCAGATACAGTAAAATCTTTTCCGAAAGCATTTATTGTTTTAGAGATCGCCGGTTCATTACCAAAATATTTCTTTGCCATTGACTTTGTCAGGACCATTTTATCCGGTGCATCAAGCGCAGTAGCAGCATTTCCTTCAACCAGGTTAAAAGAAAATATTTTAAAAAAAGGCTGATCGGCAAAAAGAATATGTTGCTCATCAAATACTTTTTCTCCGTATTTTATAATTCCCTGGTTGATAAATGTTCTTGTATATTCTTCTACAGATGGAAATGTTCTTTTGAATTGTGGTCCTACTTTAGTTCCGGTAGTTGCCGTTGTGTTTACTGTTTCCGCATTTTTATATTCCATCGTCACACGAACGATCCTATCCGCATTCTTATTAAACTTATCATAGCTAAGCTCATGACTTATATAAACACCGATCAACAAGCAAGCAGCCAGTCCAACTGTTAACCCAATAATATTAATACCTGAATAAAGCTTGTTTTTACCCAGGTTCCTGAAAGCTGTTTTGAAATAGTTCTTAAACATGATAAAATTTTTATTCTGCTTTTAAACTCTTCACCGGGTTCGCAATAGCAGCTTTCACTGCCTGGAAACTTACTGTTATCAAAGCAATAACTATTGCTGATATACCGCCGACAATAAAAATCCACCAGCTTATATTTATCCTGTATACATAATCCTGTAACCATTTATCCATAAAATACCAGGCAATAGGTGAAGCAATTACAAATCCGATTATAACAAGAATGATGAACTCTTTTGAAAAAAGATATATTACACTGCCCACAGATGCACCAAGTACTTTTCTAATGCCCACTTCTTTTACTCTTTGTACTGCCATGAATGAAACCAATCCATACAAGCCAAGACAGCTGAGAAAGATCGCAATTATTGCAAAAATTTTATACAACTGCGCTAACTGGTTTTCCTGTTTGTAAAAACTTGCAATTTTATCATCAAGAAACTTGTATTCGTAAACAAAATTTGGAAATGTTTGCTCCCATATTTTTTTGATGGATTGCATAGAAGAAGCAATGTTTGTGGTGGAAAGTTTTATTGAAGCCTGGCGGTACATGGTGCTGTTTGTGGCAATAAGTAATGGTGCCAGGTCCTGGCGTAAAGACCTGTCATTAAAATCTTTCAACACACCAACAACAGGACATTTTATCAAACCACCCATTATGCTTACTTCTTTATTCAATATATCTTCCGGCTTTTTAAGACCTAAACTTTTCACGAATGATTCATTCACCAAAAATTCTCTTGTCCAACCAGAAGGTTGCAAATTTCTTCCGGCTACCAGTTGTAATTTATAAGTCGGCACATAATCATGGTCGGCAAATTTGGTAATAGCCTGAAAATCTGCATCCTTTATTGCATGGTCAAATTTGAATGAGGTAAACATATTATTGTCATCTTCAACCGGGGTGTTGGAACTGAAGCTTACTGCCTGCACGCCATTTAACAGTAACTGCTGCTTTAAATAATCCGTTAGCTTGCCGCCGGTACTGTCCGGACGATAAGGAACATTTACGATTGCATCTTTATCAAAGCCCAGCGGTTGATTCATAAAATAATTCATTTGCTGTACAATGATGAGTGTCCCAATGATCAGCGCCTGTGCAATGATAAATTGAAACACTACCAATCCTCTTCTTAAAGAAATTCCCTTTTTAGTATTTACGGTTAGTTTACTCTTTAAAGCGGCAACAGGATTGAAACGTGACAAAACAATTGAAGGATAAAAACCGGCAAGTGCGGTTACAACAATTGTTACAACCAAGAGAAATACAATAATTGTAGGATTATTGAATATGTTGAATGAAAGCGAAAGTTCCAAAAGTTGATTTACATACGGCAATAGGAGTAGTGTTATAACTGCTGCAAGTATTACAGCAATGGTAACTATCAAAAATGTTTCTACGATAAACTGAATTCGCAATTGATATTTATTACTTCCCAAAACTTTTCTTACGCCAACTTCCTTTGCACGGTTAACAGCTTGTGCAGTAGATAGGTTGATAAAGTTTACGCAGGCAATTAACAGTATGAATGCTGCAATCAGCCACAATACATTGATCAGTTCGTGACTGATCGTTTTGTTGCTGTAATTTCCTGCTTCTGCATCGTAATGCACCGCACTTAATGGTTGGATAATATAGCTATCCTTATTGTCGGCTGATTGTACTTTTCGTGCATATGCGCTTAATTGTTGATTAAAGTTTCCAACAGAAATATTCGGCGGTAACAAAACATAACAACCAAAATCAGGTGCTGATTGATTCCACTGTGGTTGTTCAAATCCATATTCTTTATCTCCTGTAAAATCTGTTCCGTAGGCTACCACCAATTTTAGCTGAAAGTCTGTATTTGCCGGTATGGTTGCAAGAACGCCTGAAACTTTCAGCGCTACTGGCGGAAACTGAAACAATCCTGCACCCATGCTATAATATCCTGTTATTTTAATGGTCTTACCCATCGCTGTTCTCCAGTCGCCGAAATATGTTTCTGCAATCTCTTTTGTAAGCAATACATTGTTCGGATCTTTTAGTGACGTATACGAACCTGCGAGCAGCGGGAAATCAAACATGTTGAAGAATGATGGCGATGTATAAAATACACCGCTCTGTTCTTTAAAGTTCTTCACGGGGGTTCCATTATCATCCAGTACCTGTAACTCATCATTGTGGCTCGCATAAACCGGAGCTACTTGTTCTAATTGGGGAAAAGCCGTTTTCAATCCTGCGGGCATTGGAAACGGAACGCTTTTTCCATAAGTAATAGCTGCTGCATCTGCATGATGAGATTCTGTTAATACCCGATAGGTGCGGCCTTTCTTTGAGTGAAAATCATCGAAGCTTGTTTGATATTGTATAATGATAAAGATCATCATACAAACGGCTATACCGACAGCCAACCCGGCGATGTTGATAATAGTGTAATTCCTGTTACGGATCAAACTTCTGAATGCAGTTTTGAAATAATTTTTTAGCATCGTTTAAGTTGTAGGTTTTACGTTATAAGTCAAAATGAAAATTAAATAGTCAACATACTCATCATTTATAATTCATCATTCCGTTCTCAAACTCTTCACAGGATTTGCAATCCCTGCTTTTACCGCCTGTAACCCTATAGTCACAAAAGCAATAATGATCGCTAATGCACCGGCCGCAATAAACACCCACCAGCCAATTGAAATACGATAAGCAAAATCCTGCAGCTCTGTTGCGACGCTCCATTCAGGGTTCTGCTCTCTTATCTTTATCGTCAAAAGTCAATGATGAATGGTGAATTTGTAAACTCCACAAATTCACCATTGACTATTCACCACTCACTATTTAAACGCAAGGTTAATTCTGCCACTTGATGATCTTACTCTCACTGGCACTCCTCCTCCATTCAATTTCCCTTGTAAGCTGTCATCATCGATACTTCCATCAAAATTTCCAAGCTGATCAGTTTTAATTCTGCCGCCGCTGAGGTCAAGGTCAAGGCCTTTATTTTTTGGAAGTTGCAGATCAACACCACCACCTGAGTTAGAAATTTTTACATACTTCCCTAATTCCTTTATCTCAATATCAATACTACCGCCACTGTTTGAAGCCTCGATACTGCAGGCAAGTTCAGAAAGATGAATACCTCCACCTGATGTATGAGTGATCAATTCGCCGCTGATATTTCTTCCATTAACACTTCCACCGCTAGTTGTAGCTCTTATATCTCCTTTCAGATCTTTTAGACTCAGCGAACCGCCTGAAGTACTAAGACGAAGTTTTCCATTACAATTGGTAGCCTCAATACTGCCGCCACTTGTTGAAAGATCAATATCATCTCTTGAATTTTCGAGATGTATGCTTCCGCCTGAAGTCCTTCCATCTATTTTACCACCAACATTATCTATATTCAAACTGCCACCGCTGGTTGAAAATTTTTGATCGCCGGTTAAATTGGCTAAGTTGATGCTGCCACCACTTGTTGACAGATCAGTTGAAACAGTCTTTAGTACAAAAACCTTAAAAGAAATACTCAAACCTTTTTTCCAATCCATATTTCTTTGTTTTGGTTTTGCAGTAGCTGTTAACTTATTACTGCTTACAGATACTGTGAGGTCATACTCCTCCAATCGTTTTGCTATTTCCTCTTTCGAAATTTCATTTTTGCCATTGTTTGAGGAAATATATACTTCCACTTTTGTTTCAGCAGCAGAGTTTACACCTGTTACAGAAATACTGCCACCAGATGTTTGCACTTCCGTACTTTTTACTGATTCACTGCTTAATGACTTTGTCATATAAGGTTCTTTGTTTTGCGCAACGACAGAAAAGCTGATGGCAATAACAAGGTTTAATAAAAAAAGCTTTCTCATAATTGATTTTTTAATTTATAAATTATTCAGTTCTTAAAGATTTTATAGGATTAGCAAGTGCCGCCTTTATAGCCTGGGACCCTACAGTCAATAATGCAATAACCACAGCAGTAAAAACAGCGACCCCAAACATCCACCACTGAAGATCGATGCGGTACGCAAAACTTTGCAACCATTTATTCATTGCATAGTAACCAACCGGCGTTGCCAGTAAGGTTCCCAATAAAACAGGGCGCAGCAGGTCTTTTGATAATAAAAAACAAATATTTCGAATTGAAGAGCCGAGCACTTTTCGTACGCCGATCTCTTTTGTTCTTTTTATGGCTGTATAAGAAGCTAAACCGAATAAGCCAAGACAAGCGATAAAAATTGCAACAGCAGAAAAAATACCCAACACTGCCTGTTGCTTTGTTTCTGTTTTATAATGCCGGTCAAATTGCTCATCTAAGAATTTATATTCAAAAGGATAATCAACAGCAGCAGCGGCATATACTTTTTTGATACTGGCAATTGTTGATTGCAGCTGATCGGTTTTTAATTTGATCAATGCTAAACGCTTGTCTCTGCCGGGCGAAATGACCAACGGACCTATCGGATCTTTCAAAGAAACATAATGATAATCTTCCACCACGCCGACTATTGTTCTGCGAAGACTATCTCTTGAAATATTTTTTATCCATTTACCGATTGCCTGCTCAGGAGTATACCCAAGTTTAGTAGCTGCATTACGATTTATAAGCACTGCCTGCGCAGAATCTGTGATGAAACTTTCTGAAAGATCTCTTCCAGCAATTATTTTTAATCCCAGTGTTTTTACAAAGTCATGATCTGTGAATTCAGTACTGAACAACATCTTCTCATCGGGTTTTGCTTCCGATTCAAAAGAATAACCATCATGAAAGCCTCCGGGTTCTCCTGACATTAATGACACGCTATTTATTGCAGGAATACTTAACAGCTCATTTTTAAATTGCTTTTTCTTAGCAGAAATGCTAAGGTTATCAAATCTTACGATCATTGATTGCTCTTTGTTAAAACCGAGGTCAGTGTTTCGCAGATAATTCATTTGGCTCATGATAACAATGACGCTTACGATCAGGAGCACCGATATTCCAAATTGAAAAACTACCAGCGCCTTTCTAAAGAAGACCCCTTTCAACCCTGTTTTTAATTTTCCTTTTAAAGATTCGATCGGCGTAAATGATGAAAGTAAAAATGCAGGATAGCTTCCCGCTAATAATCCCACAATTATTATTACCGCAATTATAAAACCGTATACTCTTGTATCATTCAAAAAAGAAGGTAACTGGTAGCCTAATAAATTAGTGTAAGCAGGCATCAATATTTGCACAAGACCAAAGGAAAGTATAGAAGCAACGGTTGCAAACAAAATAGATTCCATCATGAACTGACTTACCAATTGTTTGCGCACAGCTCCCAAAACTTTACGCAATCCTACTTCTTTAGCCCTATCTGTAGCTCTTGCAGTTGCAAGATTAATAAAATTGATACAGGCGATAAGCAGGATCAAAATGGCGATGGACATAAAGATGTATACCATTTTTTGATTCCCGTGTTTTACGCTACCATCCAAAGCATCTGTTGCAAAATATATATCCGCCAGTGGCTTTATTACTAAACCCATTTTAAAACCCGACCTGGCAAAATTTTCCCCCATATATTTATCCATGAAAGAAGGAAACTGTTCCGATAATTGTTTTGGATCTACCGCAGGATTTAATTGAACGTAAGTGAACAATCCATTATTTGGCCATTGAGTGAACCATTCGGGTTGCATAGGTCTAAACAACTCTAACGGTACAACCATATCAAATTGCAAATGAGAATTTAAAGGTACATCTGCAGCTATCCCGGTAACCTTTAATTGCTGTTGCTTATTAAATTCAAGGGTCTTTCCTATAGGATCATCATTACCAAAATACTTTTTAGCTGCAGTTTCGGTTAATACAATACTATTAGGATCTTTTAATACAGTAGCAGTATCGCCTTTAACCAGGTGAAAATCAAAAAAGCTAAAGAAGTTTTTGTCAGTGAGATAAATATTCGTTTCATTAAATGAAATGTTATTGTAACTGATAAGATCATTATCCCGCATTATTCTTACTTGCCTTTGAATAGCATCTGGATAATCATTTACTAAAGCAGGTCCATAAGGGGGAGACAAATAAGGTATCTCACGTCTTTCACCATTATTATTGCCAACCCGCATTACCCTGTAAATATTCTTTCCGTTCTTATGAAAATTGTCATAGCTCAATTCATTCATGATAAAAAGAAAGATCATCAGGCAACAGGTAATACCTACGGTCAGTCCCAATATATTAATAACTGAAAAAATTTTCTGTTTCTTCAGATGCTTAATGGCTAATAATAAATAGTTCTTGATCATTACAATATTTTTATTCTGTTCTTAGTGATTTTATCGGGTTTGCAATAGCCGCTTTCATTGTATTCAGACTAACAACAACCAGTGCCAGTAAAAGGATCAATAGCCCGACAGCGCCGAATAACCAAATGCTGATAGTAATACGATCAGGATATTTTTCCAGCCAATCATTCATAAACCACCATGCAAGTGGTGTTGCAATAACAAAAGCGATCCCCACGAGCTTTAAAAAATCTTTAGAAATAAGCAACAACAACTGTTGCAAGGTTGCACCCATCACTTTGCGAATGCCTATTTCACGGATCCGTTTTTCAATGGTAAATGAAGCAAGACCTGCCAGCCCAATACAACAAATAAAAATAGCGAGCCCTGCAAATATGTTGGTGATCCTGCTGATCAGGTCCTCTGTTAAAAATTTTTTCCAAAATTCTTCATCGACGAATTTGTAATCGAATGGAACAGCAGGATTATATTTTTTGAACACTCCTTCAATAGCTTTTATTGCCTGTTGTGGTTTTGAGGAAGCAGTAAGCCTGATGTTTATCGAGTTTATATTGTTAGAACTAAAATGAACCAGCATTGGGTCAACCGCTTTGAATGGTGATCCCATTACGATATCGTTTGTAACACCGATCACGTTATACTTATAAGAGCCATATCTTAATTGTGTGCCGATCGGGCTTTTTAATCCCATTGCTTTAACTGCAGCTTCATTAATAACCATATTTGATGAATCTGCTGGTACACCCGAAAAATCTTTTCCTTCAATGATCTTTACTCCCATTGTTTTTGCATAATCAATATCTGTTGCCATACGTGTAACGATCAGTTCGCCATCGGCAGGCTTCCCATCCCAATCAGGAGCAGGTGCACTCCACCATATGTCAGTTATTGGAGAAAAAGATCTGTTCACAGCATTGACCATTCCTGTTTTCAATAATTCATCTCTTATTGCTGCATAATTTTTTTGTGTATCATCCGATGCTGATATCATGATCAGGTTATTAGGATTATACCCGATATCCCGATTTTTTATGTGCTGTATTTGCTGGTAAATGATTACTGTTGCTGAAATAAGAAGAATGGAAATTGCAAACTGCCCCACCACCAGGATATGTCTTGGCAATGCACTTTTTTTGCCGGCAAGAAAAGTTCCTTTTAAAACTTTTACAGGATTAAATGATGACAAGTATAATGCTGGATAACTTCCCGCAACAACACCCGTAAAAATTATCAATCCAATAGCAGCCAACCAAAATAATGGTTGCGCAAGATCTAATGACAGGTGTTTATCAACCAGGTCATTGAAAAACGGTAATAACAGGAATACCACAAGGACCGAAAGAACAAAAGCAATTGACGCCAAAATGATAGACTCAGAAAAAAATTGAAACACAAGTTGTCGTTTACCCGACCCCAAAGTTTTCCTTACACCAACTTCCCTTGCTCTTTTTTCTGAACGTGCAGTAGAAAGATTCATGAAGTTGACACAGGCAATTAATAAAATTATAATTGCAATTATGCTAAACAGGCGGACATATTCTATCATTCCTCCTATATTCTTTCCATCTTTGAATTCGCTTTGTAAACGCCATTTGTTCATAGGAAAAGCGAAGTAGGTGCTTATCTTTTTATCGCCATCATCATGCTGATACTTTATATCATTAATACTTTTTTCAACCTGTTTCAAATCTGACTGCTGGTTTACCTGAACAAAAACATTCCATGAAGAGTTTTGCCAGTTGGTCAGGGCTCCTTTTAAATAATCATTGTTATAGTTAAATGCATTTACAAAATCAAATTGAAGAGTAGAGTTGCCGGGCACATCAGCAACAATGGCTGTAACCTTTGCATCGTATTCATTATCGACTTTTATTACTTTATTGATAGGATCATCATTCCCAAAAAATGCTTTCGCTGTAGATTGCGTTAATACAATTGAATATGCATCAGGAAGAGCAGTAGTCGCACCGCCTTTAATAAATTTCCATGAGAACATTTCAAAAAAATGATCCCCTACAGTATAGCCTTCTTTCTTAATCTTTTTATCGCCGTAAGACAATATATGTGGTTGCCTGTGTGTGGTAACTACAGCTTGTTTTATTTGAGGAATTGCTTTTTCAATTGTGCTTGCAAGAGGGAGCACCATATTCTGATCCGTAAAAACCTGGTTATTGAAATCACGGTTTGCATATATTTTATAAATGCCGCTGTAGTTAGAGTGAAATTTATCATAAGTAAGCTCATCTTTTACCCATAGAGAAATTAAAATGGTACAAGTGATACCGATAGTAAGTCCAAGCAAATTCGTTGTGGAAAATCCTTTATTTCTAAACAAATTCCTCCAGGCAATTTTGAAATAATTTTTGATCATAGATAAGGTTTTATTCAGCTCTTAAATTTTTTACAGGATTAGTAATGGCTGCTTTGATAGCTTGTGTGCTTACAGTAAATAAAGCGATCAACAGAGCTGCTAAACTGGCAACAATAAATATCCACCAGCCTACATCGATCCTGTAAGCAAAATCCTGCAGCCATTTATTCATACCCCACCATGCAATTGGAAATGCGATCGCTGAAGAAATCAATACAAGCTTTAAGAAATCTTTTGAAAGCATGGTAACAATACTGCCTTCACTTGCTCCCAGTACTTTTCTTATGCTGATCTCTCTTGTGCGTTGTTGTGTTGCATAAGCGGCAAGTCCAAGCAAACCAATACAGGCAATAAAGATCGCAAGGCCTGAAAAAATTGTAAATATTCTTTGCGTGGTTTTTTCTGCCTGGTATTGTTCTGCTAAAGACCTATCGAGAAAATAATAATTGAAGGGCTTTTCGTTTACAAATTTTTTCCAAACTATTCCAATATCGCTGACAGCTTTTTGAAAATTATCTCCTTTTATTCTTAAGGCTACCAAAGCGGAACGGTTTCCAAATTTTTTTGAATTGATGATCACCAAAGGCGAGATCGGCTCATGTAAAGAATGATAATGAAAATCTTTTACTACACCCACCACATTATAAACATATTCAGAACCATCTGGTGCATTAAAAAGATTGGCCGGGCTTGTAAGTCTTGAACCAAGTGCAGTTTTTAATCCAAGTTCTTTTACGGCCCTTTCATTTAGCACAACAGAAAGTGTATCTGTAGAAAATTCTTTAGAAAAAAATCTTCCCTCTTTTAATTCAAGTCCTAATGTTTTATCATAGTCTTCATCAACGATCATTCCTCTTCCTGTCATTGGAGCTTTGGATCCAATCTCCTGCCATGTAGTTCCAAAAAAATTCTGATTTCCTGGCATTGTAGAAGTACCGCTTGCCGTTTCAATTCCAGGAATACTCAATAATTCATTTTTAAAAGCTGGTAATTGATTTTCTACCATGTCAGTTCTTTCTAATACGATGACATGATCTTTTTGAAATCCTAATTTGTTGCCCAGCATATAATTCATCTGGCGATTCACAACAATTGTAGAAATAATAAGTATCACAGAAATTGCAAACTGAAAGATCACTAACCCATTGCGCAATGCAAGACCATAACGGTTTGACTTGAATCTTCCTTTCAAAACCATGATAGGATTAAATGAGGACAGCACAAACGCAGGGTAAAGACCGGCGACGATCCCGGTGATCAAAACAAATGCGATCAATACTAATATCCATTTCAGTTGCAGGAAATAAGTAACACTAAGGTCTTTCCCGGAAATTGTATTAAATGCAGGGATCAATAAGATGATGATGCCAAATGCGATCAGCATGCTTATTACGCTTATAAATACAGACTCGATAAGAAATTGACCTATCAACGATTTTTTATCAGACCCGAATGTTTTCCTGATGCCAACTTCTTTTGCTCTTTCTAATGAACGGGCTGTGGACAGGTTTATAAAATTGATACAGGCAAGTAATAAAATGAAGATGGCTACAACGCCAAAAATGTATACGGCAGTCATGCTTCCATTTGGCCGTAATTCTGCCTCGAGATCAGAAATAAGGTGAATTTTATTTAACGGCTGTAAATAATAATAATACCCATTACCGGCTTTTTGAAAATCTTCCCAGCTCTGTTTAAATGTTCTATTAATTTCCCCCGACACATATTTTTTTATTACCTCAGGAAATTTTGCCTCTAACGCTTTATAAGATGAATTAGGATTTAAAAGCAAATAAGTATATGCTGCAAATCCTGTATAGTTAAGCCTGCGTGTAAACTGGAAAGTGTTGGTAGAAACAAGCATATCAAAAAGGAAATGCGAGTTATCTGGCCAATCAGCAACAACCGCAGTGATCACAAATGATTCCGTAGTATCGTTGCCATCTGTTTCAAATTGTTTTCCTACAACATCCGTTGTACCAAAATATTTTTTTGCCGTCGTTGCATTAATTACAGCCGAATGCCCTTTTTCCAATGCAGTTGTCACATCACCATGAAGTACTTTACAAGTGAATACCCGGAAAAAATTAGAATCAGCAGCAAGCACTCTTTTTTCTTCAAAAGTCTTTTCTCCAATACGCAAAAAGAAATTCCCGTTGGCTGCAAAATTGAAAAGCCTGGTGCTTTCAAGCACTTCAGGATATTCAGTTTTTATAGCAGCACCGATCGATTGCGGAATGATCGCATATGAAGTAGAGCGGCCGGGGTAAGAACGTTCGAGTGCAACACGATAAATATTATCTGCCTTCTCATGTTGTTTGTCAAAACTCAATTCGCTTTGTACAAATAAAACGATCAATAAACAAACAGCCATACCGGTCGCAAGACCCAATATGTTGATAAGGCTAAATCCTTTTCTTTTTAAAAGGTTGCGAAAAGCAACTATAAAATAATTTTTAAACATAGGCTCTCCTGCTTTTCCGCTTGCGGAAATTTTCGTGATACCAATTAGTAGTTTGTGTCAGCGAAAGAACTTCTAAATAATAACCGCATCCTGGAATAACCGGATACAGTTACTACTCATTCGGTCCGTAATGATTTCACAGGGTTGGCGATTGCGGCTTTTATAGATTGGAAACTTATAGTTAGTAATGCGATCAGTAATGCAGCGACACCAGCTACAACAAAAACCCACCATCCAATATCAACCCGGTAAGCAAAATCTGCTAACCAGTTATGCATAGCCCACCATGCAACCGGGAAAGCAATGATGGCAGCGATAAGCACCAACTTTAAAAAATCTTTTGAGAGCATTCTCACAATTCCTGTAACAGATGCACCAAGAACCTTGCGTATTCCTATTTCCTTGGTCTTTTGCTCTGCTGTAAAAGTTACCAGGCCAAATAAACCAAGACAAGAAATAAATATGGCTATGAAAGCAAAATATTTGGAGAGTTTGCTTACTGTATATTCAGCTTTGTAGTTTTTGGCGATCTCGTCATCAGTAAAATAATATTTAAAAGGAAAACCAGGATTATGTTGCTTATAGAGTTTTTCGATGCTGGCGATAGCTTGTTTCGTTTTCCCTTTTTCAGTTCTTACGATCACATTTCCCCAATAGCCGCCTTCACGTGTCCAGCTTTGTTTAAATAACCGAAGTATTAATGGTTCTATTGGAACATGTAAAGAGTTGTGATGATAATCTTTCATTAACCCAACGATGGTTCCCTTGTCTCCCCACATTGTTAACTCTTTACCTACCGGTTCTTTATATCCAATTTTTTTTGCAGCCGCTTCATTGATAAGATAATTTGAAGTATCGAGACTGTATGAGGGATCAAAGTCTCTTCCATTGATCAACTCAATACCCATCGTTTTTACATAGTCATAAGTAATAGGGTTGTTGCTAAACAGGATCAGTTTTGTGGTATCCTTTCCAGGCCAACGAACTCCCTGTGTAGAACTACCCACTTCTAATGGGCTGCTTTGTGCACTTGAAACAGCTTTGATACCAGGTTGCTTAAGTAACTCGTCTTTAAATGTCAGGTAGGTTTTTTGCAGATCACCTTCTAATGGCACATATAATAGATCTTCTTTTGAAAAACCAAGATTTCTATTATGGATAAAATCAATTTGGCGATAGATAACTATCATTCCAAGTATTAATATAATTGACAACGTAAATTGAAAAACAACAAGAATTTTCCGAAAAAGTGTGGCACCGAAATTAAATTTCAAAAATCCTTTTAATACAATTATTGGTTTCAGAGAAGACATGAACAATGCAGGATATGACCCTGAAATAATTCCTGTTGTCAATGTCAATCCAAGAAGGATCAGTAAAAAAGAAGGATCAAGAAAATTGACAGATAAGTTTTTTTCAGTTAAGGAATTAAAGGAAGGAATGATCAATGCAACGATCAGCAATGAAAGACAAACAGCAAGAAAAGAAACAAACAATGATTCGCCAATGAATTGAGCCACCAATTGTCTTTTACCTGCACCGACAACTTTCCGTACACCGATCTCTCTTGCTCTTCTTAAAGATCTTGCCGTAGCAAGATTCATAAAATTGATACAAGCGATACATAAAATGATGATAGCAACTATCGAAAATATTTTTACATATACGATACGACCGCCGTTTTGCTTTCCATTATCCCAATCAGAATACAAATAGGATTCGCCATAATTTTGGAGAAACAAGTCTACATTACTATCCTTATTTTTTGATTTTATATAACCTTTTATTTTCGCATTCACTTTATCAATTGATGCATTAGGAGCCAGCATCACATAACATCTTGGACCGTTATTACCCCATTCTTTGGCCCAGTCATTTTTTTTCTGCCATTGTTCAAAATGTAACAAAAAATCAAACTTCAATGAAGATAATTCTGATATTTCCTCCAGCACACCGGTAACCATTACATTCTCTTTGTTATCGATCTTAATCATCTTCCCGATCGGGTCTTCGTCCTTAAAATATTTCTTCGCTAAATTTTTCGATATTACAATAGCGTCAGTTTTAGCAAGGGCAGTAGCTGCGTCTCCTTTAGCAAGCTTGAAAGAAAACATTCTGAGAAAATCTTTCTGGACATATCGTCCTTTTTCTTTGTCGAATTTATTTCCAACGGTAAAAAGTGGTTGTTCCTCCCAAAGCATTTGACTTGCCATTTCTATTTCGGGAACATCTTTTACAAGGTTCTCTGCTAATATCCCCGGAGTAGAGGGAAACGTAGATATATCACCAGAATAAAATTGGTTTTCCATTACCCGGTATAATCGGCTGCCATTTTCATGAAACTTGTCTTTTCTTATTTCATCTTTTAACCAGAGCATGATCAAAAGACTGCATGTCATTCCAAGTGCAAGTCCTAAAATATTTATGAGAGAAAATGTTTTGTTCTGCAAAAGGTTTCTCCAGGCTATTTTAAAATAATTTTTGATCATGGCTTTCGTTTTTATTCAGTCCTTAAACTTTTCACAGGGTTCGCAAGGGCAGCTCTTACCGACTGAAAACTTACAGTCAATAAAGCAATGACAAGAATGACTGCAAAGGGTATCATGAAATAAGTCCATTGGATCCCGATCCGGAAAGGATATCCCTGTAGCCAATTTGAAACAGTGAGCCATGCTAATGGCACAGCTATAACAAATGATATTAATAGCAGAATCGCAAATTCCTGGTATAACAATTTTAATATGCCGGTAACCGATGCGCCCAACACTTTCCTGATGCCAATCTCTTTTGTTCGTTGAAGGGTAGTAAATGAAGCAAGGCCAAATAAACCTAAGCAGGCAACTAATATTGCTAGAGAAGTGAATAATCCAAATACTTGTCCGAAACGCTGATCTGCTCTATACTGTTCATCAAAATGATCATCCAGGAAAAAATAATCGAACGTATTTCCCGGGAAAAATTTATCCCAGTTGCTTTTTACAAGTGCTATAGTTTCGCCGGCATGTGATGGCGGTGTTTTTACTGATAAGTATCCACGTACACCGGGTATTAAACGAAATATCAAAGGTTCAATAGCTTCACGTAAAGATTGTTGATGAAAATTTTCAGCAACTCCGACTATAGTGTACTGCCTTCCCCAAAAATCAATTTTTTTACCAATTGCATCTTCTGGTTTATTCAATCCCAATTGCTCAAATCCTTTTTTATTAAAAATTACCGCACTGTCATCAGTGCCGAAATCTTTGGAAAAATACCGGCCAGCTATGAGTTTGATCCCATATTGTTTCATATACTCATGATCCATTCCAATTACCCGGTATTGCTTTTGTGCGGATTCATCAGTACCCACCAGTTTTATACCACCAGCGTTCCAGTCTACTGGCTGTCCCGGTATGGTTGTCGATAGGGACACACCTTTTATACCCGTTTGCTGATTTAGTGCTTCTTTAAAAGCAGACATATTTTGCACATACGTAGAATCGGTAAGAACTCCAGGTGGCCTAACAACCAGGGTTTGCTCGATATTGATGCCTAATGATTGCTTGCGCATATATTTTATCTGCTGATATACGGTAAGCGTACCTATCAATAAAAAAAGCGACGCTGTAAACTGAAATACTACCAGGCCTTTTCTTAATAATGAACCTTTCGTGGTGGCGGTCATTTTTCCTTTTAATACTTCGATAGGTCTGAAGCCAGACAGTACAAAAGCGGGATACAAACCTGAAAAGAAAACGCCAATAACAAACAATGCAGTGAGACCAAGCCAAAAATCATTTTTAGAAAACAATGAAAAACTAAGATGCTGACCAGAAAGTCGATTGAAACCTGGTATAGCAACTGCTACGATCAATATTGCAAGCACCAATGCAATACCATTTAGCAATGCGGATTCTGAAAGAAATTGTGCAATGAGCTGCTTTCTTTGCGAACCAACAGTTTTACGAATGCCTACTTCTTTAGCTCGGTTAACTGCCCGTGCTGTGGCAAGATTGATATAGTTTACCCATGCAATGATCGCAATGAAAAATGCAATGGCTAATAAAAGATAGACAGTTTTTCCATCGCCATTGGTTTCCGGTTCTGTCATGTAGTGAGAGTACAAGTGGATATCACTTAACGGTTGCAGAGAGTATGTAACCGCAGCATTAAATCTTTTCATTTCTGCTGCAGTGAATTTGTCAACTATAGGTATAAATTTTTTCTGGTTTAAGTTGCGTATTGGTAGGAGCATCTTTATATACCGCTGTTATTGTATAATCGCGGTTACGGTTTAAAGTTAACCTCTTGCCAAGTACGTTTGTGGTACCATATAAGATCCGGGCTGTCGTTTCAGATATAGCTGCAGTAAATGGCTGCGTTAATGCACTATCTTTATTGCCGGCAATTAAAGGATAAGTGAATATTCGAAAAAAAGAACCGCTTGCAAAAAATACTTTTTTTATAGGAACAGGCTGGTTATTGATCTCAGCTATAACCTGGTCGCGTTTGAGCACTTTTACATAATCCTCAATTTCCGGTATTGCATCTTTAAAAGAATTACCAACCGCATAGGCACCAGAAACCCATTGTGTGCTTAGCTTACCATTATCAAATCTGTCCTGCCGTACCCGGTAAATACGATCTTTATTTGTATGAAAGTTTTCATAGCTTAATTCAAACGATACGTATTGAAGTATTAATAAGCATGCCGCAATACCAATAGCAAGACCTATTATATTAATTACAGAATAACTTTTGTGTCGCTTAATATTCCGCCAGGCTATTTTAAAATAATTCTTGATCATGATATTTTTTATTCTGTTCTTAAACTCTTTACCGGGTTTGCCAATGCAGCTTTGATCGCTTGTGAACTCACTGTTATAAATGCGATCAAAAATGCAATTGCACCTGCTGCCAGGAATATCCACCACCCGATTGTTATCCTGTAAGCAAAATCCTGTAACCAATTATTCATAGCCCACCAGGCAAATGGAAATGCAATTACAGATGCGATCAATACAAGTATTATAAAATCCTTGCTGAGCATCTTCACTACATTACCCACACTGGCTCCTAATACTTTTCTAATACCAATCTCTTTTGTTCTTTGTTCAGCCATATAAGTGGCAAGTCCGAATAATCCGAGACATGCAATAAAGATGGCGAGCACAGCAAATGAAATAGCTAATTGGCCAACACGTTGTTCATTACGATACATTTCATTAAATGACTCGTCAAGAAAACGATAGCTGAATGGCAACCCAGCTGCCATTGATTTCCATTTGCCTTCAATTTGAGTAATCAGATCTTTTGATCTAGCTGCATCAATTTTAAAAGAGGCCAATCCCCTGTCGGTGCCGAGTCGCATGCATAATGGTCCCACATTCTGACGAAGCGATTCAAAATGAAAATTCTTTACTACGCCAATAATATCAAAAGAAATTTTTGATCCATTGTTATCTGTAAACGTATATATCTTTTTCCCGACCGGGTCATCATACCCCAAAAATTTTGCGGTGGTTTCGTTAATGATCGTCGCATTTGAATCTGCAAACTCTTTTGAAAAATTCCTTCCTTTAATGATCTCCATCCCCATCGTTTTTATATAATCGTAATCTACTGTCCATGTCTGCATACCAATCCCATTTTTGGAATCCATCACTGCTTCTTTCGAATACGTATTATCATTTCTTGATGAAGAAGTGACTGGTAAAAAAAAGCTAAGTGTTCCGCTTTTTACTCCTGACATAGCCAATACATCTTCTTTAAATGCTTTTGCATTATTGCCTAATGAGCCTGTTCCATTTATTACCAGCACCTGGTCTTTATTAAATCCGAGTTTTTTTGTCTGGATATAATTAAGTTGTTTATAAACGATGATAGTACCTACAATAAGAATGATGGAAGTTGTAAACTGAAAAATAACCAGCACATTTCTTAAAGTACTTTTCTTATACTTTGTATTTGAGTTTCCTTTTAATACTGTAATAGGATTAAATTTTGAAAGGAATGCTGCTGGATAACTTCCGGCTAATAACCCGACAACAAAAGGAAGCAACACAATTACTGTAAGAATTTTGGGTTCAAGCATTTCATTGATCTGAATCGATTTTCCTGCTACATTATTAAAAAATGGCAACATCAACCAAGTGATCCCGATGGCGATCAATAAAGAAATAATAACTGTAAGAGTTGATTCGACAAGGAACTGAGTAATGAGTGTTCTTCTTTCTGTACCTAATGTTTTACGTATGCCTACTTCTTTTGCACGGTTGGCACTTCTTGCTGTACTCAGGTTAATGAAATTGATACATGCTATTAATAAAATAAATAAAGCAACGGCTCCAAAAATATAAACGTACTGTATATTTCCCGGTGGCGTTATCTCAAAATTAAAATCACTGTACAAATGGATCTTAGTTAATGGGATCAAACTATACTCGAGATTATTACCCGCTTTTCTGAATTCATCCATGCTGTTGATATTCATAAAAGCCTTGGCTTCCGGTAAAACATATTTATCAATATAGGCAGTAAAGTTCTTTTGAAATGTCTTATACGCTGTACCAGGTTGCAATGCAATGTAGGTATGGAAATTGTGGCTGGTAGCCTGTCCCCATTGATAATTCACGTTCTTCATGGAAAAAAAGAATTCAAGATTCAAATGTGAATTATGAGGAATATCTTTTACTACAGCAGTGATCTTATAAGGTCTTGTTGATTGCCCATTTTTTTCTTCGATGGTTTTTCCAACAACATGTATGTCATTAAAATATTTTTTTGCAGCCGACTCCGTTACGACAACGGTATTTGGTTCATCAAGAGCAGTTCTTGTGTCGCCATCAATAGCAGGTAAATTAAAAATTCTGAAAAAAGTGGAATCGACATGGGCCACTCTTTGCTCATTAATAAAATCTGCACCTTTCTTTATTAATTTGCCGCCGCTGTTATTATAGATACGGGCATACTCCTCGACCTGCGGGTAATCTTTTTTTAGCAATTGCCCCATCATATCAGAGGTCTGTGTAATATGAAGGTCGGAACCGCCAAACCTGATATCAGAATTGACCCGATAAATATTACCGGCATTTTTGTAGAACCGGTCGTAGCTTAGTTCATCTACTACATATAATATAATTACAAGGCAAGTGGCCAATCCAACAGCCAGGCCTAATATATTTATTGTGCTATAGCCTTTATTCTTCCAAAGACTCCGGAAAGCGATCTTGAAATAATTTTTAAACATGGCTATACTTTTAATAGCCACGAGTTATGAGTTTTGAATGCGAGATCTTGCTCGTAACCCGTAGCTAATATCTCGAAGCTTAAACTAAAATATTCTCGGTCACCGTTTGTCCATCCAACATGCGGATGATACGATGACTAAAACGGGCATCATGCTCAGAGTGTGTTACCATAATGATAGTGGTTCCCTGTTCATTCAAGTCTGTGAGCATTTGCATTACTTCACTTCCGTTGTGTGAATCAAGATTACCAGTAGGCTCATCCGCAAGTATAAGTTTCGGTTTGTTCACAACCGCTCTTGCAACAGCCACACGTTGTTGCTGACCACCCGATAATTGCTGTGGGTAGTGATTGCGGCGATGCATGATCTGCATTTTATCTAAAACTTCTTCTACTCTTTTTTTCCTTTCAGCTCCTTTCACACCTGTGTAAATAAGAGGTAATTCAACATTTTCAAAAACAGTTAGCTCATCAATAAGATTAAAGCTTTGGAAAACGAAGCCTATATTTCTTTTGCGCAGATCGGCTCTTTTCCGTTCATTGAATTTTGCGACTTCGATCCCGTTGAACTGGTAGCTACCATCATCGGGATCATCAAGCAGGCCTACAATATTTAACAGGGTTGACTTACCACATCCTGATGGACCCATAACAGCAACAAACTCTCCTTCTTTTATTTCAAAAGAAAGTTTGTTAAGAGCTACTGTTTCCACCTCTTCGGTGCGATAGGTTTTTTCGAGATTTGCGATCTTGATCATTTTTTATTTTTTAAAGTGAAGGTGAAAGATTAATTGTTAAAAAGGAATATTCCGAGCGATGGAAAATTTAGCTCGGCCTCATTTGTGGCTTTTGACTTCATCGGTTCGCAACATATTAAGTTCTCACAATTGCCTTTTAACTTCTTTGCAGAAGAAAATAAACTGATCGAGAAGATCAGTGCGATTAAGTAAAAGGTTTTCTTTTTCATGGCTATACTTTTAATGAATGAATGGTTTTAGTTTTTAATAACTA
>Ga0193738_1000274_pt1 | contig 33575 bp, 45 predicted proteins | sample L2a1metaG_FD_144927 | JGI IMG/M metagenome (GOLD analysis project Ga0193738, IMG submission 144927) | Soil microbial communities from a riparian zone of the East river system, Colorado, United States - L2a1 | ecosystem: Environmental > Terrestrial > Soil > Riparian zone | place: USA: East River... | reverse complement strand
CCAGGTTTCTCCGGTCAGTGCCTGACCACCTTGCGTATAACCAAATGCGGTTGCCACTTCGTTAGTAAGATCACCATAAACACCCGTTCCAACTGATAGTGTATTTGCGTTTGATGTTGATAAGAATAAAGCCATTGTTAAACCCAACGAAGCGTTATCCATATCGAAAGTACCGTCAGCAAGACGGAGGTTTGCTTTCTCGTATAATTTCCATTTACCTGGGGCTGCCATAATTATTAAGTTTTTATTTTATGAAGATTCTGTTACAGTTACTAAACATTTTTTAACGGGGTTTTCAATATCAACGCAAAAGTCCTGATCACAATTATCTGGTTTAAGTTCCCAGAAAACATAAATATCAATAGCGAAATAAGCTGTAGAGGGTTTGAAAACATACTCACCCGAACTTTCATCTTTCTTCAATTTCCATTTATCCCTTACCATCCTAACCAGCTTTATGCCACCTATTAAAACTGATTGAAGCAAATGGGCAATGATCTCGTTATGCTTCTCTGCATAATCTTCAAAATAAACTATCCGTAATTGACTACGCATTTTATAAGACTTAATACAACTGCCCAGCCTTAACTCTTCCATTACTTCATCGTCACCGTTGCGCCTGATATATAAATTCTGGCCTTCGTCTGTAGGAGCAAGATATTTCCAATCGTCTTTTAGGTTAATTACCGGGATGCGTTCATTATCTACGGTAAGTATTTCGGCCGAATGATACACATCATCAAAGTATTGAACTAAGCTATTTGAAAGATTTAATATGACTTCCTGATATGTCATTTCGGTTTTAATATTTCATTTATCAAAATAGTCCCTTGCTCTGTAACCTTTTCGCGTTCTTTCGTATCAAGATTGAATATTTTAATTGCTCCTGTTCCTTTAGTTGTACCAGGTCTGCCGTTCCTGATATTAGTTATCTGCTGCTCCTGACCGTGTGCTATTGCCGCTGATTCATCGTTACTGAAATTAATGGTAGCAGCTTTATCGTTTTCAACTACTGTTTCAATAGACCTGCGTAACGATCCTTCAAGTTCCAAATCCTTCTTTACGGTTTGTCTGCCTCTTAATGCACGTTTTCTTTGGTAGTATGTTAGCTCTTGGCCTTCTACAGCTTTATTACGTTTGGCCTGCGTTCTGTTTGATGTTTTCGGCAATTTGCCGACCTTGCTTTTCTTACCTACATAAGTCCCAAACGATTGCCCCTGTGTGTCTTTATTTTGCGTAAAGATCCGTTGCTGCATTAATCCGTTACCAGTATTTAAAGCACCTACTAAAGCATCCGCAAAGTTGCCATTCTCAAAGGCGTCTTTGATTGACTGGATCTTCTTTGATAATATCGTTATATCGAAACTCATGACGTTGCCCATGCTACCGTTACCGGTCTTACACAATCAACGCATGGATCGTTTAAGCTATTTAATGCAGCTCCCATATTATCAGCTATGCCTTTAATACTTCCAGAGCCGTTTAATCTTTCGTAATACAATGCCATATACTCATCTGCTAACGCTTTCTTTTCTTCTTTAGAGAATGAAGCAAACGAATTCAACCGCTGCGTCACTTCAACCTCCTGAAATATTCTCGCTGTGCTTCTGTAGAACAGTGCCAGGGCGAACAAACGAGGTTGGTTGCTTACTATCTGGCAAATCACTCCGTCTAAGGAACAGACTACGGAGGCGCATGGAACGAACCCGTATTGAGTAGTAAATTCACCGTTACTCAATAGCCCTTTTATTTCAATGTCCTTGCTCTGGGCGGTCCGACCTGAACAACCGCAACTTTTTGCAGTTGGACAATTGAGTGCGTTAACCAATACTCCGGCTTCAAGAAAGTATATTTTAACTGACTTTGCAGTAGTTTTAAAATTGATGTTTGTAATTATAACTTCAGTTCCGGCTGTGAAGTCATAAGGTATTTGTTTCGGAGCAATACCATCATTCAGTACTATCGTATAGCTTCCAGTACTTGCAATCATTACTTTTAATGAATCAATAGAAAGTAAACCGTTTGGCGAAGTGGATAAATTTTTAACTATAACTCCTGTGTTACTTGCTGAACTTGTCATGCCTGTATAGGTACAAGTATTGCAGAATGAATTTAAAGAAGTCTTTACGCTGTAACCTTTCGGGATTAAAGTTTCAATATCTGTCATAAGGAAACGAGCTGCCGATTCGATTATTTCATTGCCGAAAGCCTTACCAGATCCGTTAGATGCTTTTGCAAGTTGGGAAAGTGCATTACGATCCAGCCCCTGCGCATCATCCAGCCAGAAATAAGGAGTTACCGTATCTGCTGTACAAAGCTCTTTTAGGCCGACTAAACTATTCAAACATTCTATTGCCATTATGCAGTTTTTTTATTCATTACAGGATAGAAACTATGTCTGCAACCCCAGTGTAAAAGGTTCTGAGGTAAGTTATCGAAAGTTGTCCCGCCAATCAGTCCGTTCTTTTCAGCTATCGCCTTTACTTTAGGCCAATCACTTTCTGATATTCTACCACCCAACTCTTCAACTACATATTTACATTGAGGGCTTGAGTTATCAATTAAAGATCCGGTCATTAACAATGCATCGTAATCGAAGGTTTCAAGTAACCGTTTGTTAATTGATCCTGAATAACTATCAACCCCTTGTTGTGCTGTCTGATCTAAATACCTGCCAAGTTTACCAGTAGTATCACCGCCGCCTTTTATAAATTCTTTTATTTGCAGTTTCGCATCTTTCAAACTTATTCCAGTAGTTGCGTTTTGATAAACAATATCCCGTAACGGTTGAACGAATGCCTGGTTCAAACCGTTATCTAACATCTTATCAATTATCTCATCAATTACAACCTTCTTTGCAGTTTCGTAGGCAGGGACTTTAATATCGTTAGTTGTTTTTTGGAAATCGGTTATTGCTTCTGATACAGGAGTAAGACGTTTTACGAACTGGCTAACCGGCCCGGTGAACTTAGGTTCCGATTGCAGAAGATCCAATACCTGAACGGTTAGTTTATTAAGTTGCTTTACGAATGATTTATTAATTACAAATTTACCAGCTTCAAAATCAAATATATCCTCAATAGACTTTATAAAAACTTCATAAGCCAAGCCCTCCATTCCTGTTATCTTGGATTGGATAGCTTTGAGGGCTTTTTCTTTTTCTGTGTCTATTTTATTCGGCATTCAGTACACTTGTTTTCAAATCCTTAGTTAAATCATACTTATCAACTTCAGTACTTAGCTTCTTAATAATCGCTTTATCATCCAGATCGAATAACGACTTATCCATTTCATACATCTGAACCAGTACCGGGTAAGCCAACGTATGTTGCTGACACATCTTAGAACTTACAAAAGCATTTCCTTTTAAGTTCGAAACTGCTTCATCGGAATAGTATAGCAACAAATCATACTGCTTCAAAATCTCTAATGCTCTTTTAACCGGCGATGATTCTGAGATAAATTTACTTACAAAATTATCAATCTGCGAAGCCTTTAATATCACAGGTGCAGATGAAGCTAACATTATATTCAATGCCTCAAACGCTTCCGATTCAGTAAGTATTGCAAACGAATACGGTTGAATAACACTAACAGACATTGGATTTGGGTTAATGTAGTTTTCCATGTACTGCAAAAACATCTGAAGGTTATTATAAAACACCTTTGAGATATTTGAAAGCCATGCGTATAACTCTTCCCGGTCAAGTTCTTTAGATTTGGCAGCTTCAGTATTCCCTGTTTCTGTTTTCTGTTGAACAAAAACCGCCATCTCTGCATCAGCTAAATAATTTTTCCATTGATCTTTAGAATAATTTAAAATTCCTGTATCAGGACTGTAATACTCAACTGAAGGCGTACTGAACACTTTATTATCTGCATCGAATGAATCATGAACCTTGCGGTAAGTTTTATAAGGACTTTGGATAGTTATGTATTTACTTCCTTTGCAGGTTCTACATATACCGGTATAATCAGCACAAGCCTCCTTACCCGATGATTTGCAAGTATCACATTCTTGCTGTACTTCGCTCATCTTAGGGTAGCTAAACATCAAATCAACTGCTCTATGATTACGGTGAGACATCAAAGCCAAATTACCAAACGGTACGAAAGGCTGAACAAACGATTCGTAAAGATCATTTTCAATTTCAACACCTCCGTTTTCAAAGTATGGCAATGTTTCTAACTCTTTAGGATGTTTAAAGTAGTCGTACTTAAACTCAGTATCACCCGGCCTGTCTTTATAGAAACGAATGAAATATTCTTTAGTGAAAACGTGATAAACCGTATTAATGTAAGTTACTTTCAACCGCCTGTTAAATGTCCGTGTAGTCGTGTGCCTTACATTCGGCTGAGGTATACCGTCTTTAGCATATTCGTAATCCAAAAAAACTTCTTTCCCATATTCCGTATCATCATACTCGTATTTCTTTTCGCTCTCAACCTCTGATTTAAAAACTAATATATCATCAGTTTTTTTAATCAAATCTTTATAGCAAACATACCTATAAAGGTCGTCAGTATAATCCAGTGGGTAAGTAACACAAACTCCATTCGGATCACTGGCAACTGCATACTTGATCCAATCTTCCAGGAACTGAGAGAACAGACTTCCTTCAGAATCCTGATACTGTTCGATAACTGATTTTGTTTTCTCTGAAATCTGAATATTGTATGAAGAGTTATTAAATACCCTTATGATATTATTGATTGCTTTCCAGATAGATCCTTTAGTGATGCTTTCGTAAGAATTTATGCAATGCCTTTGTGAATCCGGATGCTCGTTAGGGTAAAGCCCTGTAACCTTATCGAACATTAAGCCCTTAGTATGTACTTGTAAATTATAGGCTAACTGGCCTGCGTAGCTCATCCACCATTCTGGCATCCTACCTTCTTGAATGATCTTAACTACTGAATCAAGTACGTCCTGTGGTAACTGACTTGATCCTTCGATTATTTCTGCTTCGTTTATATATTCAGGCATTAAAATAAATTAAACCCCCACCAACGGCAGGGGTATTAATTAAGCGGCTTTAGGTACAACTGCGGAAAGTCCAGTTACATCATAAGTTTTAGGCAGGCCTAACTCAAACCAAGATAGTTCAAGTTCGACTGATTGCACTTCCTCAAAGTTATCAGGAACGATCCAGTTAAAATCAGATACCGTGAAGATACCAATCGGCAGAACAGTATTATCACCATCGCACATACGAGCGATAGCTAAATAGTTTCCTGCTGAATTGATAAGAGCGTTCACTTGCTCGTGAGTAACTTTTTCAGAACTCTTATCGAAACATTTCAGAACGTATTTCAAAGCCCATGTAGTTGAAACAAGCTGCTCAACTTTGCATGAACTTACACGCTCTTTACGGTCAGTCTTTTTACCGATAGATCCAAGACCAACACCAATGTTTCCGAGGTTACTGAAACCAGGCGAATCACCATCAACCAAACCCTGCCACCAAGCTGTGTCAATGAGGTTTACTTCGGTCATCACCTCAGAGCAGGGGATAAAATAAAGATCATTAACGCCACCTGTAGATAAGGTACAGCTACAGTTTGCTGTCGCTACCGGGAATGGCGTTGCAGGACATGCTTCCGAAGGGACGCAGGCCGCTGCTGTTAATACTGGCATATTTAAAATGTTTTGGAATTAAATAATTTGCTGTATTAAGCCATACCGCTACGGCGACATTTGAAGTTGTAAGCCCACTTCGGGGCGACATAAATATAAGTAGTAAGGTAAAGTTAATAATCATTTTTCACATAGAGCAAAGAATACCAGAATGAGCCGTTATTTCACCGGACGTACTAACTACATAAATAATTCCAGGTTCGTCTTGGTTGCCTTCTACAATATAATAATAAGAACCTACTGGCATCGTAAGTGCTTCATCAAAATATATAAACGTTCCTATAGCTATACTTGGACTTGACGAATAAACAAGCATAGGTATTTGACCACAAATACTAACTGTTCCATCTGCTGCCCTTACTAAGAATGCGTAAACAGGTGTTCCGCTTTCTTCGTCACAAGGTGTAGCCCATGCAACAGCCTGACCGACTAACGTTCCTGATTCACCACTTTCTGAACAATCAGATTGAAGGAACCCTTCATAACAAGTCCCTTCAGGATTAATAAGATCCGTAAATATAATGGGGCTGCTTGTAAATAATCCTTCGTCCGTATAAGCATCTTCAGTACCAGCAACCCGCCACGTTAGCCTGTAGCCATTAGCCGGGGCCGGTGTGCAGGGTATAAAATTTACAGTAACGTTATTCATAATTTATATTTTAAGAGCCTGGCCCTTCGGCTTCGGCACTAATAATTTGAGGGCGACAACATTCAATCTCATCCCCTTCCCACTCAACTGTTGCGCTTATTCCTAATGGATCGCAACAAGTTGGCAAAGGTGCAGCGCACGGATCAACTTCACAACTAAACGATTGGAAACAACTTTCTTTAAACGTTGCAGAAGGCTTCCAGATTTTTTTACAATCTTCAATCTTCTCAAACTGTGTCTCATTAAGCAGGTAAGTTGTGGTGTCAATAAAAACTTCACCTCTGCTAAATATTGCATCAACTTCATCCAGGTACCATTCAGGAATAAACTCCCCGTAGAACTGAAATATTTTTTCTTTCTCAACTCTGAAAGTCCTTGTGCGACCTTGTTTGAAAGTGTTTTTTATTGCTGACCGTGATACTTCAACATCCCTTAGTAAGGCTTTATGCTCATAGAAAACAGTAGCATCGCCCATCTCGGTATCTTCGCCTGCATGAACTCCGAAGTAAATATCCTGACAATCAGTTGATATTTCAGGGTCGAGATTACCGTAACAACTTTTAATCAGTGTTAATGTTCGGCATGGTTCTAAACAATATTCATCAGAGAAATAAATTGTATCTGATTCACCAATAGTTAGAGTGATTGCAATTACGAAACAAGTTGGTGAAGCTCCTGTGAAGTTCTTAAACACTCCGAACCAATAGTTATCTGGATCTTGCCCAACTACATAGTTTGATGGCGTTACGGTTTCAATCGTTCCGCCTAAAGCTCCGCAGGTATGAATTAACTGATACTGAACTGCTGAAGGTTTAATACCACCAATATCAATATAAAGCTGAACATCGTCAAGTGAATTAACAGGAATCTTATACGGAAACTGATTACTGACGCAATTGTTTACATAACTGCCGTAATTAGAAATCGTACCAGAACCCGGATTCATTTTCATGCCGCTTCGTTTATTTTTATGTTATGCCCGTTAATAACCAAGCACTCCGTATTTATCTCAAAAGTAGTACATAATAAATCTTCCTCAGTTGTTCTTCTACGTCTTATTACCGTACCCCTTAAATTGATTGTGTTATTATCATAGTCAACTGCTATGTTTCCTATACGAACAAATACATTATAATTCTGCCTTTGTTCCAGCTTAACTATCTTGCCAATGACTGCGTATTGATTCTGAAATACTCCAAACAGGTTAAGCATATCTTCACAAAGATCAACCGACCATTTAGCATCTTGATGAGTTTCTAAACTCTTCAACGGATTATCTATTTCATCATGATAACGGTCAAATAAATTGCCTGTAAAATCACCATCAAAATATAGCGGATAATTATAAACATTTAAATTAGGGTTATCCTGATCAATTTTATTCTTTTCGTTATAAGGTATTGAATCAGGGTTGTAGTAAGTATTCGGAACTGGTATTTGCTGAACTACTGTTTTAGCTCTGGATAATTCACTCGTTCCATCCCAAAGAAGTAAACGAGGCGTTAATGTTTGTTCGGAAGTAAGTCTTACAGCTCCGTCATAGACCGGATTGTTTTGAAAACTTTCTTGCAGCTCATTATTCTCTGCGTTTAAAGCAATTTTCCAAGCGACTATGAAAGCTGTAAGAGCAACCGCAGCCGGAGCAGTAATCACTCCAAGCGTTAAAGCTGCCGCAACTACAAATATCGCTGCTATTAAAATATTCGCTACTAAAGTACCGTCATCAATTAATAACTCCATATAATCCTTCGCCCTTCCGTCTCTCACAAACCCAGTAGGGGCGAACTCAATATTCTTTGTTTTCTCACCCTCAAGCATCGGGTTATTAGCAGCTCCATCATAATCAATAATATCAGAATAGAGTGTGGACATTTCCTGGCTTGCTAAATCAGATCCGTCGTCAGTGTATTGATACCTTCCATAAGCAGCTTTTTTAGTACCGTTGAAAGTGTATCGTAAATTATAAATAGGAGTTGATGAATCTAAAGTGAAATCATAAATAGGATCAAGGTCAATTAAATCTTTAGTATGCTTAAATACTATCGTGTTATTTGGAGTAACATACCATTCAGCCGCAAAGACAGGTTTCAGCTTATCAAGTAATTCAGGGATAGTAACTAACCAACGATTATCAAAGTGGAATGCTAATGAAGGCGAAGCAATAGCATCGTCCTCTGATTCATGCATAAACCCTGCCTGCGGGTAGTATAGACATAAGTTTTCCCAATCTTCACCCTCATCGAAAATAGTGTCCATTGATAGTCCACATTTACCAGCTACGTTTTCAATATAGCTACGAATTAATGGAGCATCAACGAATCTATCGGCATTAAAGATCCTTCGAGCGTGTTCGTGTATTGAAAACCCTGTTAAGAAATCAATCGCTTCAGCTACTGGGTTTGAGTGAACGAATAACAGTAAACCCATTCTTGCCGACTGAACCAAACGAGGTCTTGGTTCTATACAAGTCAGGAAACATGGATGTTGTTTAAACGAATCGTCTTTAAACCAATTCTGCCAATTATCCCAGATAAAAGTTTTATGTATGCAATGCCATGTGCCGTCCTGCTCTCTTAGTTTAATCCTGAACTGGCAAGGTTCATCTATTGGAGCGTACTCAATATTATCATTCTTTATTTCAAATAAACGGTAAGTACCACCAGCAATTAAATCAACTATCTTTACTTCGATAGCATTTAATATTTGGCATTCAGTAGTTATTAACCAATCATAAATGAAGTGGTAGGCTGAATCGAAGAAAAATAAGTCGCTGCTTATCCCTTTATCGTAATTACTTCCATCCTGATTAGTCTGTGCGCTGGCGGTATTGCTTTGATTTACTTTATCCCATGTCAGATTAAGTTTCTCCGCATCTTCTATGAAGTTTGTAAAGTTATACCAGCCATCAACGGGAACTATATTACGAAACGTGGTTACGTTGTCAACTGTTCCTGGTATGTATTCAGCCGCTCCGGTCAAAGGGTTGCACTGAACATTAATATCAACTCCTTCGAATTGATTTTGTCTGCGTCTTAATAATATTTTGAAACGTCCGTTCATTTTAAGTATATACTCTTTCTATTTCTTGGTAGCTTCATGTGCGGTTTTGATTTCCCTAATTTAGCTAAGCTCATTTTCAACTTTGTTTCATCTGATAACTTCATTCCTTTTCTCCATTCATTTTTATTATTTTGCGCTGCCTTTTTTATTTTACCCTTTGTTTCGTCTGATAGTTTTACCCCTTTTCTTGGACTAACCCTACCCTTTAATTTAATAGATAACTTACGTCGTGTTTCTTCGGTTACGGCATCAGGCCCAACACCGTCATACCCTCTTTTATTTTTTAAACTAAAGCCCCATGAATAAAACAAAGACATATAATATTGTTCCCAAAATCTCCATTGCGAAGTCGGCACATTATCTATTTCTTCCAATGTAGCATTAGGATATTTAACCTTATGTTGCCATATTCTCTTTTTAACATTAACGGTTTTCCCGATATAAAACGGGATTTCGTTGTTCGCCAAAGTATAAATTATCGTATTCATTTAGCCTGGATATACTCTTATTTCTATTGGCGTTTGGAACATATTTCCGTCTTGTCCTGCCCCTCCGCCTCCTGCATAGGTTGATATGCTTACATAGTTAGGAAACCCTTGTCCGCTTTGTTCCATTACTATTTGTGCCTGTTCGAAGTCTTTATTTGGTGTTATTATGTAATATGTTTTTTCTGCCGGGAAAGCTCCTGTTAGTGTTCCGACGTAGCTTCCTGCTACTGCTCTTGTCCATACTATTTCGCCGATTGTGTTTTCAAGTTCTATGGCTGTTGGTGCATTTGTTCCATCCTGTGTTAACAAAGCCGTATACACCAAATACGATGAACCTCCTCCGGGAGAACTAGGAGGGTTCGCCCCTAAATATTTTATTATCTCTTCAGTTAAGTACCGAAGCTCTGGTTTAGTATTACTAAACGTTTCGAGTTGTTCTACTGTCATATCTTTTTATTTAAGTTCATTTGAGCAATATATTCATTAACCATTACTGAAACTCCATCACGATCAATATTCGCACTAACCGACATTGTTTTCATAGCTCGTAAAGTCTGGCGTTGCAAATCATTATTTTCAACTATGAGTTTATTCTGCTCTTGTAAAGCAACCGACATCCGTCCGTCATGCGTAACATTCAATTCGGCTGATTCTTTTATACGATCATAGTTTACTTTTGGAGCCAACTTAATCGAATGATAATTCTTTACGAACTGGTTAATATCTTCAGCCGGTATCTTTTCATCATAGATAGCTTTAATAGTTGGGTGATATTTACGATTTGTTTCCGTTGGTATCACAGCTTCACCCTCGTTTAACCAAGCCGGAATAGTATCTACACCTGAAGGATTATTGCCCCGCTTAACGTAGGTATCACCTTTCGCTAATCGTGGTTGACTACCTTGTAATGATTTTACCAACCCGTAACCAGCAGCAAGCGAAGAAACAATAACCGCAAACGCTCCTATTGATTCTGCTATGCCAATACCAGGAGTAGCTATCTTACTAATTGCTCCTGTAATACCAACCAATAACTGCGATGCCTGTAAAGCAGCGTTAATAGCTAACTCCCTACGGGCGGCATTCTCACGTTTTATTGTAAGTTCTTTTAGTCTATCCTCTTCAGCTTTCAGGTATTGAGCATTACCACGTTCAGCAATCCGTTGCGCTGCCGTAACTCTTTTTTCCTGCAATGCAATAGAGCGATCCAAAGCCGCTGATTCAGCTTCGTTAGCGGCTTGCCAGAATTGGATTACTGAGTTAGCTAAATCACCAACAGCAATAACATAATCGTTTAAGGTTTCAACTTTCTGAGTGTTCGTATCTGTATTAGTATCTTCAGCATCTTTAATCGCATCCTCTTTTTCTCCCTGTGCGATCTTCGCCCGTAAATCATCTCGTAGCTTAGTTAATGTTTTATACTCTTCGGTCGTTGTATCAACTATTGTTGCGATATGGCTTTCAAGTTCAGCTAATTCAGAACGTTGGTTACTTAGCGTTGCATCCCTGCGAATGCCCTCCTCACGTCTTTGGATTGCAGTAAGTTCTTTTTGAAACTGCTCGTAAGTGATCTTGCCTTGTAAGAAACGATCTGAAGCGTCCCTTATTTCCTGAGCCAAGTTTTCATCCCGGAATATTAAACCAGTCTGAAGTCCTGCACCTATTGAATCGAGCAGACTGCGGAATGTATCAGCTGCTAAATCTTTCCTTAATGCTGCAAATCTTGCCAGTATATTATTCGCCTCCTGTTCACCAGTAGTTATAATAATATTCTTTGCATTCTGGTAAGCCTCTTCACCCAATAATAACCGATCAAGATCCAGGGCAGCCAATCTATCTTCATTTCGTTCTGCCGCATCTGCCAGTTCTTGTTTCTCATTAAAATCAATTAACGCTCTCCTGCGTTCAAACTCATCCTGAATAAGATTTAAAGTTTCTTCGGTTTGTGCATCCTGAAGCTTGCGCAGATCATCGTTCAGTTTTTCTCTTGCGTCTAATACTTTTTTATTGAAGTCGGCAAGGGCTTTATCGAGTTCTATTTGGTTTGCTGCTACAGCTAATTTAACAAGTACTTCAGCCTGCGGCTGTGTTACTTTCTGCTCCTTAAGTAATCCGGCTATACGATTCTGTTCAACTACTAACTTGGCCGCAAACTGATCGTTAATAGCTTTTATTCCTGTTTCTTCAGAGCGTCTTAACTCTGCAATCTTGGCAAGCAGTTTATCCCGCTCTTGAATAAAAACATTTTCAATCTTTGATCCTCCTTCTTTAAATAAAGATTCAACGGTTATAAAATCAACTCCAAATTTCAATGCGTTATTTAAAGCATCCTGAGCTGTATCAAGGCTATCAAATAAACCACGCAAATCAGCATTTATACCTACGTTCTGGGAAGCAATTTGTTGTTTCCTTAAATTAATAGAACGAAGTTCATTAGCAATAGTTTTATCCTGCAATAATTTTAATTTATCACTATTAGCAGCACCGGCAGCTATCTGCTCATCACTTAAACCAGATAATGCAAGTATTTCAGCAGATGATACTGGCTTAATACCTTTTATTTTTGCCTGGTTTGCTACTATTGAAGCTACCCTGGCATCCAAAGTTTGCTGTTCAGCTTGAAGTCTTGATGTAGCAGCTTTTTGATTAACATCAAGTACAGGACTTTTTGCATCAATCTCTGCCTGTATTCTAAATACCGCTTCTGCTTTTTCTGCTATAACAGTTTCGGCTGCTCTTGCCAAAGCCCGTTCTTTTATTTTAGCAATCTGCGAATCAATAGCTTTATTAATCAGCGCAATATTATCAATCTGCTTTAAGTCAATTTTATTAGCCTCTTCAGCAGTTTTGTTATACTCTTTTGCTAATGCAATCCTTTGTTTCTGCGAAATACTAAGGTCGTTCAGTTTTGTTTTCACTAAATCTAAATGAACAACTTCAGCAGCGAATGAACTTGCCGCTGCTTGCCCTATTTCGGTAACTGCTTTTTGTTCTGCCGCTACTTCTTTACTTGCTTCTCCGAGTTTTTGATACGCAATAACAAGTGCAGTGATAGCCGCTATCGCAATACCAATTCCAGTACCAGCTAATGCTAATTTAAACCTACCCATCGCTACCGTTGAAGTCCCAACCACAGCCGTATAAGCAGCCTGCGCCCCCGATTGCGCTAACGTAGCCAGAACCCCTTCCCGTCTTGTGAGATTCGACAACTGCTCCAACGATTGAAGTAACTGCATAGCTGCGAATAACTGTAAGGTTTTCTTCTGCATTTCTTCGGACTGCTCACCGGCCAGAATTGAAACGGAAGTATATGCCGAAAACGCTGAAGTTGCAGCTGTAATTGCGCCCTTACCAAAGTCCAAAGCCTTAGTATCTGAGGCAAGTATTTTAATCCGCTGTTGCTGATCCCCGAAAGCATCTGTCAACCGGGCTACATTCTTTTCAAGTTCAAAGTATTGTTTAGTGTTCCCCTTACCCTGCGCCTCAAGTTTAACTAACTCTTCCCGGCCCTGCCTGATCTGGGAGCGAAGTGATAAGGTTGAATTACCCGCTTTCTTTGCAGCTTCGTCGTAATCAGCCAAAGCCTTTTTGCCTGTCTCGACAATTGGGGCTAATTGCTTAAACTCTTCACTGTCTTTATTCAGTTTCTGTAATTCTGCGTCTGCAAGTGCTATGGCTGCTCGTAGTTCTTCGAACTCCACCGTTGTAGCTGAAAGTATATCCTGAATATTAAAGTCATTAAACGCAGCGGGAGGGATAATTTGGGGTACTGGTTGGGGAACTACTGGCGGAACCGGAACCCTGCCACCTGGAGTTGCCGGAAGATTGTTTGCTCGGTTAGATGTATCTGCAAATTCACTTGCCGACTTCTTTGCCCTTTCATAAGCTGCCCTAACGTCATCAACGATCTTCTTTAAAGCATCGTATTGAGACTGTGAAGCCTTTAAATTATCCTCTAATGTTTTTCTGAATTTGGTATCTGTACCTGTGTAAGATTCTAAAGCCCTCCTGTCTTTTTCTACAATATCAGCAACTGATTTTAAAGCGGCTTCATTTTCTTTTAGCCTCTTATTTGCCGCCTCCTGTTGTTGGGTAAATTTCTGTGTAGTTAAAGAAGCAGATTCAACGCCACGAATGTAGCCTGAATCATCAAATTCTGCTTTGAATATTAACCTTGTTATTTCGTCAGCCATAGCGATTAAAGAAAAATTCCCGTTTGTCTCTAATCGTTAGGTAAAGATAGTAAAAAATTACAGTATCTGTTTCGCACTATATACGAATCTTCTTTTATACTTATTGAAAGCAGATTTATTTCACTTATAAAATTGCATTGATATAAAAGCGTTACATAATGCCCGATACTGTATTATCAGTATCGATCGTGTTTATAAAGCTAACTAATTTCATTCAACTTCTTATATTCGGCATTCTTTGTCTCCACCTCCTGAATGAATAACGATAACTCCTGAAAGTATTCCCCCGTAGTATATTGAAATAACCTATCCCGTTCTGATATAACCCCGTTTGTTATACTTCGCATCATTAACTGCATTGATCTTTCCGAATCTGCCGCTTTCTGTAACTCACTTGAGAACGAACCATGTTTTCGCTCTACACTTGAGAAGCAATTCGGGAAAGCTGTTCTAAGAACCTGGAATACCGTTCTGTGATACCGATCTGATGTTTCAAAAAAAAACCATGCATCTCGATGTCGGCCTCCAATAAACTCATTTTTTTTATCTGTAAATTATTATCAAATGAATCTATTGGTTCATCGTTCATTGTGAAATATACACAGACTAAAGATGACATTTGTTTTATCGCATCAGTTGCGTTATTAGCTTTATTCTCGAAGTCCAAAACTGAGGCATACATCTTCTCCTGCTTCTCTGGATCGTTAGACTTCAGCATCGTTTTCATCGTAGTAATGTGAGCCGTCAAATCATCTTTACTCAATCCCAAAGCATACAGTGAAGTTATTTTAGTAGCTGCGAATGATCTTGTATAAGGCATTGCGGTAAGATCGTCGAAGCTGTACCACTTATTGCCGTCCTTATCTTTATAAACTAACGTCTGCGTAGATTGGCTACCAGTTGCGGAGTTTGTGTAAGTTCGTTTATCGCCGTCCTTAGTTAGTTGCCACATTTCATATTATTTAAACTTAATTTCAACATTGATCTACTAAACATTATTACACTCGCCTGCATCAAAATTATTAAATCTTCGTCACTATAAAGATAAAGTTCATCTTCGATTAAATCAACCAACACTTTAAAGGTATCGTATTCTAATTTCAAGCTGGTACACATCTCAAGTATTTCCGTTGCTTTGTAGGTCGGGACTTTGGTCATAAAGTTTCAGATTAATAAATTTACTAAGAAAAGTCCAGTTAAAATACCTCCAAGCATCCAATAAGTGGGTTTTGTGCTTATCTTTTGATTTATCAATATCGCCATGTGCATCTACTTCGCAACTCTCAATATCAGCAATAAGATATGGAACACGATCTGAAAATAAATAGTCAGTATGCTTACTTAATAACGAATTACATAATACCCTTGTGTTCTTTATTCTTGGGTTAGCCGCCGGTAGTTTAAACTGCCCCATACCTAATTTAAGTTCCTGTTTTATTACCTTATAATAGTTTAAATCTCTTTTCAAAGCTGTTCTATTCTGGCCCGAAGCGTCACCAGTAACTAATAACATTTTATCTGAGTAGTCTGAAAATATTCTTGCGCATAGCTCCTCAATATCGCTATTCATTAACCTATACTCATCCAATATTCTCACCTTGTCTAACCCTTCACACTGCCCAACCATACAAGTTATAGGCTCTACGTTGAAGTCGAACGAAAGTATTATTGGTAAGAATGGAAATGGCTGAAGTCCTTTAACGATATGTTTCTTCCTATCAAATTTATAGATGAACTTATTAACCGCCAATGAAACATCTTCTGCTAAATATTCGCAATTAAAAACCTCTTCATCGAGCTGCTCCTTAGCCTCGTCAATTTCGGCCGGATCTAAGTATGGGTTGTCATAGCTTGAATACTTCCAGTTCATCCACTTCTCATTATCAAGCCTACATAAAGATTTAAAATAGCTTTCGCCAAATGCCGGAGTAGATAGAAACCAGGCATCACCTTTCAAGTCCGTAAGTGTTGGCCTAATTACCCGCTGCCATGAATTTTTCAGATCAGCAACTATTTCGGCCTCATCAATAATAATCCGTTTGTATTTATTACCCCTTATCGAATCTGCCGAATCCATTGACCACATATTGATAGTACCGCCACCAACAAGCTCAATACGTTTCTCTGTTTCGCTTTTAGATTTTGTAATTCCGTAAACTATCCCGTTAATTGCCCTCCATACTTCCATAACCATTTTATAAGTAGGCGCACAATAAGCAACCGGGAAACCATTTAAAGCCCCGTTGGTTTTATCTTCAGGTGATAATAAAAGTTCTTCAGCTAATTTAGTTTTTCCGAATCTTCTGCCACATTTCAGAGTGTTAAACCTTCTGCGCTCACTCATTATTGTACCTTGCGCTGGATGCAGCTCATCCATTCGTATTTGGAAGGGTTTTGTGGTGGTCATACTACTATTTCAAATTCTGGGATCGGGATAATAAACATCCCTTCGTAACCTGCCTGCCTGCATTTATAAATTATCTCATCCTTAAAGTTCCACGACAAGATCAACAAATAATCAGGCGGCGTTCTTATCAAGTCATCCATGCTTACAATCGGGATGCCTGTGCCGGGTGAATATTTACCTATCTTTTCAGGTGTTTGGTCAACTATGTAGTTTATAGTTCCTACCGTTATATTAGCGCAGTTCAGTAACGTATTACCCTTTGCCGAAGCAGCAAAAGCGGCTATCTTTTTACCCTCGTATTTAAGTTTAGATAAGTGATACTTTAATTCGTTTATAGTATGATTAACCTTCGTTGACCAATCCATATACTTCGAAGCAGTAGCGTATTCCTTTTCCCTCTCCATGAAATCAAATACCGACTTATCAATAACCCCGGTTCCAATAGTCACCCGTACTGTCCCGCCGTGAATATCTTGCTTCGATACTGACATTACATTCATATCACACTCGTAGCATAGTCTTGCTAACGGAGCAACAGAGAAGTAACTAAGATGTTCAAAGTAGATTGTATCAAACTCGTTGTTCTCTATGAAGTCGATCAGGTACGGAAACTCTAACACAAGTATGCCGTCTGGCTTCAGTGCGTGTTTAGCTGCGATTATAAATTCCTTTACATTATCACAATGAGCAAAAACATTTGTAGCGGTAATCAGATCAGCCTTACCGAAAGTATTAACGATCTTTCTGGCTGTACCCAGCCCCCAGAAGTAAGTCATATTTGGAATGCCAGCAGCATCGCAAATAGCTGCTAAGTTCTCAGCCGGGTCAATACCCATTATCTTCAATCCTATTTCTTCTTTAAACTCTCGTAGTAACGTGCCGTCATTAGAGCCAACATCAATCATGAATGAATCTTTCGTTAGTTGTGGCTTTAGCTCGATAGCCATATTTCTACAATGGGTTATGTACGTCTTTGAGATACTCGACCTATATACATAATGCCCAAACATTACTGAAGGATCAACCACTATTGATAATTGAGACAATGCACACTCTTCGCAAAACAAAACCTGTAGCGGGAATTTCTCTTTATTAAACGAAGCTATCGTACTCGCTGCAAGGTTATTTGATAGCGGTAAGAAACCAAGATCCAGATACTTTGTTAACCTATCTGATCCGCAGCAACGACATTCAGTTAGTATCTTGTAATCTTTGTTCTTGATTAGTTGTTCGGTGTCTATCATTAGTTACTTTTTATTGTGGCTTAATAAGAAGTCCACATTTGGTTGATACGACTTCCTTTTTAAAATAATAATTACCATTGATGGCGTCTTTAGTAACCAGCTCCCACCCATCTCCACTAAGGAGTGTTAACACATTTTCAAATCCTCTACCTCTTTCCTTTTCAGGCAACATCTTTTCAAAATCTTCATAATCTAATACCCTGTACTCGTATGCCATAGAATTTAATTATGTACTAACAAACATCCCTTAACCGGGATAAAGTTTTTTGGCGAATACTTTGCCGCTATCTCTGAAAAGTAAGTCCAATCCGATGAATGATTTTCGGTATCATTCCAACCAACCTCACGAGCTACTTCACTTTTTACCATTACACCGGCGCAATCAATAAAACCACGTTTGAAACTTACCGGGATAACCTGCCATGCTTTATACGAATGAGCCATCGAATCACAGTACGTTGCTACTGCGGTATGTGATCGTGCGAAGCCTCGCAATAGATATTCAGTAAATACTGGCACATGATAATTATCTGCGTTAGTTATAACAACATAATCACCAAGTTTGAAATCATTTAAAGCCCATTGTCTTAAATGATGCCCCCAATTACCTTTTCTTTCTACTGATTCAATAAACTTTATCCTATCATCTGAAGGTATTAAACTCTTTACAGAATCCGGTGCAGGCCCGTCATGAATTAAATACAACTCCCAATTCTTATGTGTCTGAAGTAACAATGAAGATATTATTTGCGGGTAAGAATTAAAGATAGTACAAATAAAAGTCACTTTATCACCCGATACTTTATCGGGGTTAAAAAGTCTATCATGCTCAGCTTGCCTGTCCATCCGTTTCCAGTAACCAGTGTCCCATAGAGGCGATACAGTAGGAGGTGCAACCATCTCACATGATAACCCCATTTCCCTAACCTGGTTAGTTAGTATCTGTTTACCGCCTCTATGCTCGAAGTGGTAACAATGCGCTTTAGTGCTTACGGGATCAGCCGGGAACTGTAATCTGTTAGCTGTCGACTTAGCTATACAGAACCCAGTAGTACGAACGTGGGGCGTTACTGATTTAGAAATTTGCATACATGAAATACCTACTCCGGATTGCTGTATCTGTTCTATGAAAGGAGTGATAAAGTTTAAAGTCATAGGAACTGTATCATCGGTAATCCATAGCAGGTAATCGTAGTCCGGGAAACCAGGTAATCGTTCCAGGCAAACATCTTGGAAAGCTCCAATATCAAAGCCGATGTTGTTTCGTCTAATGTAACGGATATTGTTTGCGTCGCATAATGATTTGAATTTAGCTGATTCGCCGTTATCGTTATGGATCACTACCAATTCGGCGTTACCAGTATTACATTGCTGCCAGTACCTTAACCACGCTTCAAGATTATGATAGCGGTTGTAGATTATTATGGTGACGAGGATCTTCATTTACAACCCTCCGTAATCCAAACAACATTAGTACTGATTTTTTCTTCAGGCGGAATTTCTATTGGTGTGCCACGATCTACCCAATTTTTAGCAGCCTCTAAAGTCTTAAATGTATTAACGCTATAAAAATGCCTACATTGTTTCCACCAAGTCCAAAATAAAAATCTCTTTTTTACTTGTACTTCAAACCCAAGATAGTTATCTTTTATTACTCTATAACATTTCATACCTCAAATTTACTCTTATTAGGAAAATATTCATGTAATATCGGTAACGTTCTTGCTAAACTATGCGCTCCTGTAGAGAATGACGGCCTGCCATGAATGAAGCCTTTAATATCTTCTTCCTTCTTCTGCGTTATTAGTTTATTATCCGGTACATATTCACCTTCGATTTGTAAATAGTTGCAGTACGCCGACTTCACAATAACATCATGAGCAAACTTATCCAGGATTTGAACAAAGTCTTGTCTATAAACTAACGGGTAATGCCCGTCGAAGTTCTTAGTAGGTAATCCCATATTTAAAAGCTGATTCCTTAACGGCCTTGCCCCTGCTTCGCCTACTGAGATAAGATCACCATGATAATGGTACTTGTAATCTGGTGGCTGAAGTAAATAAACGTCATCGTTCATAAAGAATATTTCCTTTGTATACTCTAACGCTGCTAATATTTTATACTTGATAGTTAGTTGCTTTCTGCTTGTAATATCTTCAACCCGTATCAGTGTTACGTTAGTAATCCAGTCTGGTAACTTCTCGCCAATGATTAAAACTTCAGTAGGTCGTGGATAGAATCTTTCAATAGACCTTAGTGAGTATCTTAACTCTGTGTAATCTGACTGTGATTTGAGGGGGTAGGCGACTGTCATGGAAGTATAACATTTATATTATGACATTTGCAAGTACACAAATCCCAACACTCATTCCATCCCTCAGCCCTGCACATAGCATTACAAGCATCACATTGCTTCGGCTTTTTTATTTGTTCTATCGCAAGCATATAACCATACATGGCCGCCCTAATTTTTTCTTCCCTGTTTGAGGCATATAAATAGGTGTCAGCAATTTTATCTTTCATAAACTTTGGTACAATTCTTTCATCGTATCTCATAGAAACATCTTTTTAGCAAGTCCCTCTAAAAAACTAACTCTTTCTTTTAACGCTTCTATCTCTGCATCTTTTCTTGAAAGCACCAATAATGTCTGCTCATTATTTGCCCTTTCATGGTAAATAGTATTTTCTAATTCTTTTATTATTTGAAGCAATGGTTTATCGTCCTCATAAAGCCATTCAATATGATCATGAGTTATCCATTCGTAAGTCTCGAATCTATTGCCGTTAAAATATATTAGCTCTTTACTTCTACTGTCAAGTTTTACAAAATATCTGTCTTTTTTATAAGGTAGTTGCCCTGATGCTTTAACCCATTTCATTTTAATTCTTTTAAGTCATTACTTACTTGTTGGTTTCTTCCTGTAATATAAATGCTGTAATCTATCTAACATATTGCAGTCAATGTACCACAGTTCTTGCCATGTCTTAACGTCTGATTCCTTCAACTTCCCTAAGTCTTGAGTATAGCGATGATAAAGTACAGTAGTATCTAACGAGTGCCAATCAACTACCATTTGATATTCGTATGTACCAGCACGATCAGTATTCAGATAATCGTAATCGGTTTGCTTAGTGCAGGAACACAGCGAAGCAATAAAACACATAGCGAGTAAGAAGATTAGGAAGCGCATAGTTTGATGATTTAATGTGTTAATACATATCCAACAGTAATACAGATTGCAATAATTGCTAAAAGTCCTAAGTAAGCTATCATACCCCAATCAGTATTTTCATTATTATCGTCCATAGTTTTTTAAAATGACCCCAGTTGAGAACAACCGGGGGTAAATCCACCATCCTTTTGGGCTGTGAGCCCTAAGAAGAAAGTTTATATGATGTTTCATAATTGTCATAGTAAATAGCCCCGATCACTCAGGGCTATGAGTTACGATTCTGGCTCAGGAACCGGGTTTTCAACCGAAGCTCCTAATGCCTCAAGTTTCGCAATGTTTGCTTCAGCAGCTGCAATTGATTCGGCAGAAACGCTATTGTTTTTTGCTTCATCCAATAGTTTCTGGTAATCCGCTGCGATGTCGTTTGTAGCAACATTCAGTCTGCTCATTAGAGCATCGAAATTTTCCTGATTTGTAGGCATGGGTTTTAAAATTTATAAATTAAAAAATAAGAGACTGCTCCCTGCTATGATTCGAACATACTTCTTGACCACCAGAACGTCTTCTGATTCGGCCCTTCCAAAGGACGAAGACAGAGAATATAAAAAGAACTACACCTGTTTGCTTAACTCTTCCAGCTTCTCAAAGCCAGATTTCAACCTGGCCAGCCACGAATCCATTTGCGCTTCAAGTTCTTTAACACGGTTAGTTGTGTTTAACAACTCATCTAACTTTGATTCAATGCGATCAAGTTGCTGTTTATCTTCGCAATCCTGAACGATGTGATTATAAATATGGATCTTCATGTTATAAGTTTTTTTAAAATTGGGGCCAGTGTAGAAACACCAGCCGTTTGGTTATTCCAATTCCTATTGAACTAATTGTTACCATTAGCAATCTTTTCAGCGTGTACAGCAGCAGCTTTTATAGTTTCTACTTCAGCTGTAATTGATTCTTGCAACTGTTTTACAAGATCCGCTCTTTCCTGTAAAGATAACTTTAATGCACCCTTGAAAATGTACTCTGGTTGACGAGGCGTTCTGGTTTTCTTGGTTACTTCAGTCATAATAAATTATTTTAATAGTAAGGGCAGTACACTAAAAGTTGTGCCGCCGTCACCCGAAGATGGAGACGCAGTTAATGTACTACCTTTATTATCGTTATATTTTTTGATCATCTGCGGCACAATGCAGTTTAGAAATACTAAGATAATAAACTATTTCATATTTCGATCAATTGTTACTAACTTTAATTTTCATAAACAATTTCTCACGCGCACGACCCCAATCTCTATTGGGGTTTCGCATTTATAAGAAAGTCCCAGTATGAAAATACCAGGACTACATTCAAACCATTAAACCTATTTATCCAACAAAAGTTTATACTTGTACGTTCTGCATTGAATCGAGAATACCAAATACTTTAAGTAACCATACAACCAGTATTAAGATCACAACTACATTAAGAATATTTTTTATCGTAGGCTGCATCGGGATAAGTCTGTTGATAACGTATAGCAAGAAACCAATTACTACAACCGTTATGATTATTGCGAGTAAGTTCATAAGCTATCATCCTCCTTTTTATTTCTGATTACGTTAATGTTTATTACTGGTTGGATGGAGTTGCCGTCACTATCAACAGGAGTTACCTCTTGCCTCTCCACATAACCCCTATCTTTTAGCAATGTCTTTGCTGAAAATATTGTTGCAGCGGTATCTCCATCCTCAACCAGCTTTAACAACTTCGATTCAACAAAATCTTTTTTAATCTCCCGCAGATCAAGTATGCGCTGCTTAAATGCCGGATCTGTATCCATCCAATCGTAATAGGTAGACCTGGGAATATCAATCGACCTTGCAGCGGTTGTTACCACCCCCATATACTTGATCATCGCTTCCACCATCTCATTTTGCTTCTGCTTGTTCACCATGTGATAAAGTTACTCCATTTTTTTTAATGATGATACTTGGGTCTAATTTCAACATCCTGTCAATTATTACTTGGCAGTACTTTGGGTCGTTCTCTGATAAGTACGCCTTGCGTTGCATCTGGTGACAAGCCACCATTGTTGTACCAGAGCCACCAAAACCATCGGCAACAATATCCCCCTGCTTGCTGCTGTTTCCAATTTGGTATGAGAAAAGAGTAACGGGTTTCATTGTTGGGTGTTCTGATGACCTTGATGGCCGGTCAAAATTTAGAATGGTTGTTTGTTTTCGATCTGAATACCATCCGTGTGCTGCGCCCTCTTTCCAACCGTAAAGGCAAGGTTCATGCTGCCACTGATAATCCTGCCTACCCATTACCATGCTATTTTTTACCCAAATTAAACATTGTTTTACCATTATACCTGAATCGGCCATTGCCTTGCGAAAATTGGCTCCTTCAGAATCCGCATGCCAAACATACCAAGCTCCTCCGGCTTTTGTGTAACTGCCGAGTGCGGTGTAAAAGTCATAAAGAAATTGATAGAAATCACCATCCTTTTGCTTATCCCCCCCGATTTTTAGAGCATCCTTTGTTTTGCCAACATAATCCACGTTATAAGGAGGGTCAGTTATTACAAGGTCGGCCATTTGCTGCCCGAACAGGCGGATGAAAGTGTCTGTTTGGGTACTATCCCCACAAAGCAGCCTGTGTTCGCCTATTTCAAATAAATCTCCAAGTACTATATCTGTCTCAATTTCATCCGGTATCTCGTAATCGTCTTCCTGCGCTTCCGCCTTCGGCAAAGCCCAATCAGGTATATCAAGGCCCCACGAAGGTGCTTCCGGCCAATCGGAAATGATCTTATCCCACTCCCATTCACCGAATCCGACATTATCCTTTATCACAAACTCCCGCTGCTGCGCATCGGTCAGATCCGAACAATCAATAACCGGAACTTCCTTCATGCCGGCAGCAATACAGGCACGTAACCGCATATTTCCACCAAGAACAACGTTCCCGTCTAAGGCCTTTTTAAAGGCAATAGGCCGCTTCTCCAACATCTTGGGAAAATCCTTGACCGACTGTACTAAAGCCTGAAATTTTGCATCTGTTATAACCCTGGGGTTATCTGGGTTCTCTTTTAGGAGCGAAATGTCCATTTTTGTATTTTCCATATTTAAAGTTTATATTTTTCATTGTTTAGACTTCGGACACAATGGACACCAAAATACGACCTTTCCCTATTTGCTCCCCCTCTCTCTTATTTATTATTATTTACTACTACTACTACTACTACCTAAAAGAATCGTGTCTATCGTGTATTGTGTATATAATAAGTTTATTTTTCAAATAGTTATCCTAGACACGATTAAAATTATACATCTTGTCCAATCGTGCCGTCCGTATCCCTTTTTACTATTTTTTCGGTATCTTGTATTGCCCTGTACTCTAAAATCTTGTCATACCCCTGCCTCCGGCGCTCCAAAAGGACACGAAAACGCTCACAGGACTCGATTAGTGCTGCGGAGAATCTTTTCTGCGAAAAGTCCCTTTTTTCCAGATTATTTGATACTAAATAGGCAGCATACATATCCCTAAAAGCCTTCCATTCTGAGGCCCCATTTTCAATATATCCATCCCACCAATCAAGGAACTCCGGGGTATAATTTAGCCTTATGTGCTTACGGTTGATCTTCTCAGATGTTTCAGTTGCCGGGATGCCGGATTGTAAATAACCGATCACGCAAACGAACATCAGGTTATAAAAGCGGTTCCATTCATCCTGATCCCAATCATCGAAAAGCCGGTGGCCGTACTCGGTTACAGGAGAGTTATTTATTGAGAAATGGTTAGTAAGTTCAAATACCTTTTGGCGGCGCTTACCATGCCCTCCATGCCCTGCAATTGTGTAGTTGGTAGTGAATATGATTTTGGGCGAATCTTTGTAAGGGATAGAGAACTCATCCTTGTTCTTTTTTTCGATGGTGATGCCTTCGGTTATGATGGAGTAAAATCCTTCAAAGTCAACATTTTTACGGACATCCTCAATAGCTATTATTTTAGTGTCAAGATCAACACGCTGGAAGGCAAACGACTTATCTACTTTAAAGTTCTTGCCGTCCACCCTGGTAAGGTTTGACATATAGGTTAGGGCCGTTACTAATATTCCTTTTCCGGTTCCACCACCTTTCTTTTCATCTTCGGTTTCTTCGGCAAGTATAACAGAGTATGGGCGGGATGGATCTTTATACCGATGAAGTAGGTAACCAATGATTGATAAAATATAATCCAATTTTTCGCCCGATATTTTTGTTAAGAAATCATAAAACTCACATAATGATTCATCAAAGAATATATCAACATCAACATCAAACGGGATCACTTGAGATTTCCAAACGGCTTTATTTATTTGGCCGTATGTAAGAAGTTCGGCTCCTTTAGCGGTTACTTTTACAATGCCGTTATTAAAAGGGAAGTAAGCGGCATCTTCAGTATCTTTTAGAATATCAATTTCTTTTGTTGTGAGCCATTCCATTAACCCGTTACCGAAGTACACATCCCCTCCTTTCATTACTATTTCCATTAACTCGTCGGGGGTTATCCCGTCGAAACGTTCTGGCAGGCTATTAATATATTCTTTTATAAATTTCTTTATTGTCTCTGGGATTACATATTGAACAAGACCATCTTTTTGTTGAACGATGCGGTAAGTAGAGTTATGCTTATCGTAGAAGAAAAGATGAAAGCCATTATTGTATAAAAAATCAATCAGCTTATGACGGATAATATTAATTTTTTTACCGGACTTCAAATGTAATACTTCCCAAAATGTTAATATTTCAGGGCCGGACAGATCCTCAACTTCAGATATAATTTTTGTGGCTTCTTTCTTGGTAAGGCCATCTTCCGTCATAAGTGTTTCAGATATGGTTTCCCGTGAAACTCCGGCCCCCAAAGATTTTAAAACCTTTTTTGCATACTTAGACATTACACCCGTTTCACCATATCCGTCTGCAATTAATTGTTTGGCGGCGGCGCTAAAGTCTTTGTTGTGTTCTAGGATGGTGTAAACGGCAAACGGTTTATAACCCCTACCAGGTTCAAACTGTGTTGATGTAGAGAATACTTTAAACAAGTTAAGATCATGGTGGTAATCGGCGCTGCTGTATGCATCTGTTTGGCCGGGGCGCTTTAGTAGTGTTCGCTGTCCCTTCTTCTCAATATATTTCCATCCATGTTTTTCAAGTAAGGTAATTACATTAGAGCGATCATTATAATCATCCCACGGAGTTTTTTGGTATTGGGAGGCGGCGGGGATGTTTCTTATTTCGGGGCGGGCCTCTTCAATTATTTCATTAAATGATCTGGCTGCTGATAACAAAAAATCCCGATCATCAATAGATATAACCGGGATAATAAATTCGGACTGCTTGGTATAACCGGGGGTCGGCGGCGCAATTACATAGCCACCCTCCCCTCTTGTCTCAATAAGTACAATTTCTTTTATGTTGGGGTTATCCTTTAATTCTGCTTCACTGGCATGGCGGCGGGATAATTTTTGATTGCCTTCAATTACTTCACATCGGTAATAAATATGATAGCCTCCTGACTTTGTTTGAACGATGTACAACTTATCTATTAAAGGAGCGATCTCATTTTTATAATCTTGCCAAAGGGAGCCGGATAGATCATGCTTGGTGTCTATATCAATCACTTCAAGATTACCAGACACGGCCCCACAAATTACAGCAAGCCCGGAGGCTTTAGGGTGGTTGAACTGAGTGGTAAGTTGATCTTCCGTTGGTAAATGCGATTGATATTCTTTCCAGGGGAGGATGGCTCTTTTAATATTATCGGTGGCGATTACGGAGAAGCCTTGTTGCAAATAATATTTAGCGGATTTGATCATAGTTGTCTTTTGTTAGGACAATAAATCCTTTTTCACGAAGTTGTTTGTGTCTATATTTCTGTAAGGGGCTGGCGGTTTTGCCGGTGGCTTTTGTCTCAATAAAAATCGCTATTGTATTTTTAAAGCAGCCCAAATCGGGGAACCCATTTTTAGTTGTTTGAATGAACTTAACTACAAACCAGCCATCAGCCTCATACTGCAATCTTATTTTCTTCTGAATTATACTTTCTTTCGATTTCTTTGGCGGCAGCTTTAGCTTTTGCATGATTTTTCTTTTTAACGAATATCCAGATAACTTTCTTTTTCTCTGCTTTTAGTAGCTTTTTTCGTGGCATAATAAAAATTTTGTTTTATCAAATATATATATTATGTTTGAATAGTCAAATATATTTTTTAATACTTAAATTTTAAACATTATGGCACTTAACAAAGGCGAAGGGGCGGGGATAATTTACCTGTCGGTCGCAAATGGCAAGCTGGTGCGCCAATTCAAAGAAGCAACTTCCGAAACAGCGCAAAGGGTTAACAAGGTCGGTAAGATTGTACATGAAGAATTTTACAAAGATCTTACTGGTATTATCTCGAAGATCGAAACAAAGGAAAATGATTACGGTAAGCAATGGCAGATTACTTTTTTAGATGGTGAAGAAAAGTATATGGTACAGATGCCATACTCTGGTCGTTACTCATCTTCGTTTTTAAAGGCGCTGCCAAACATTACGAAGGGCCAGCCAGTTAGATTTATGCCCTGGGAAATGCAAGACAAAGCGGATGCGGCTAAAAAAATCACAGGCGTTACAATGTACCAAGATCAGGATGGTAACGGTATGACAAAAGTTCCACCCGCTTATACTAAAGAAGATCCGAATGGTTTGCCCGAAATGAAAAAGCAAAAGATTAAAGGCAAATTAACATGGGATGATTCGGACATGATGGAGTTTTTAGAAGCACAGGCAAAAGAATGGATTGCAACAACCGAAGATAAACCGGCAGAGGAGGCTCCGTTTTAATTATGCTTACACAAATTAAAAACAACCAGATCACATTTACCGATGCTCGGTTTTATGTTGATGATAACGGTAAATATTATCCTTCAGCAACTACGTTGCTTGAAGCATACCCTAAGCCATTTGCTTTGCTGCAATGGATGAAAGAGGTCGGTAAAAACTCTGATGAGATCAGGGATGCGGCGGGCCGAAGGGGATCAACGGTACATGAATTAACGGATAGATATGACAAAGGCGAACAGATTGATCTTTTGGGCGAATCGGGGCAACCATTATATTCAATGGAGGAATGGAGTATGTTTGAAAAATATACCGACTTCAGCAACCGATTTGCTCCTGTTTATGATTTAATAGAGCAGCAAGTAGTTTGCCCGGAACTTGGTTTTGCCGGGACACTTGACAGGATCGGTGTAATTGATGGTAAAAAATTGTTGGTCGATATAAAAACCAGCAACGGCATTTATAATAACTATTGGTTACAGCTTGCTGCATACAGGCAAGCGGCATTTGTTAATATGGGCATTGAAGTTGATGGGGTGGCGATCCTTTGGCTTAATGCTAAAACAAGAACCAATGGCAAGAAAGGGGACTATCAGGGCATTGGCTGGCAGATGGTGATCAAAGATAATACTGATAAGGAATGGGAGTTATTTACTGCGGTTCAAAAATTGTGGTTAGCAGAGCATGAGAACGAGCAGCCGAAACAGTTTTCTTATAACCTATCTCATATAAAAGCGGTATGATCTTAAGGGATTACCAGGAAAGATTGGCAAAGGAGGCTCACAACCTCCTTTGTCTTTATAAAATTGCATACCTGTGTATGCAAGTAAGAACAGGAAAAACATTAACCGCTTTTCATACAGCATTGCTTTACGGGGCCAAGAGAGTTCTGTTTGTTACAAAGTTAAAAGCGATAAGCAGCATCCAGAAAGACTTTAAAGCAAGCAAGCCCGACTTTGATTTGTATGTAATAAATTATGAGCAGCTTCATAAATGTGAGGCCGGATGGGATCTGATAATTTTGGATGAGTGTCATTGTTTGTCTCAATACCCGTTACCAGCAGAACGAACAAAGAATTTAAAAAGAATATGTGATGGCAAGCCCATAATATATTTATCAGGTACACCAACCCCGGAAACACTATCGCAATTCTTTTTCCAGTTTTGGGTTTCATCTTTTTCCCCCTGGGCCGAGTACCCAACATTTTATAAATGGCACAAAGATTATGGCATACCGAAGGTTAAATATTTATATAACAGGCAAATTGCCGATTATTCAGCAACCAAGCAAGATATGGTGCTAAACGATGTTAAAAAGTATATGATCACCTTTACTCAAGAGGAAGCGGGCTTTGAATCGTTTGTTGAAGAGGAGATAATAAAAGTACCCATGTCAGAGAAAGTTGCATGGGCTGTTAAAACTTTAAAGCGGGATAAAATATTTACTACAAGAGGCGGCGGGGTTGTTCTTGGTGATACGGCGGTTAAAGAGATGGGTAAGGTTCACCAGCTTTGTAGCGGTACTGTCAAGACGGAGGACGGTGATATTATTGTATTTGATTATAGTAAGGCACAATTTATAAAAGAGAAATTTGATGGCAAGCGGATTGCTGTGTTCTATAAATATATTGCAGAGATGGCTCAGTTGCGGGCGGTATTTAACCCCAACGTATTTACCGACCCTATGGAGTTTAATAATTCAACCGGCCATGCTGTATTCATCTCACAGTTTCAATCAGGACGGGAGGGAACCGATCTTAGTACGGCAGACTGCATTGTGATGTATAACATAGACTTCAGCGCCTTGAGTTACTGGCAAGCCAGGGCAAGGCTACAAACAAAGGATCGGGTGAAATCAGCGATGGTGTATTGGGTATTTACTGAAGGGGGAATTGAGGAGCAGATATATAAGGTGGTGCAGAATAAAAAGGACTTCACAACGCAACACTATAAGAAGATCAAATCTTAAAGTCTTTCCAGTTAAAAAAGTACTCATTTTTTGGATTGTGGTGGCCCCTGGCAACACGATTAACAACGCTGATATTAACCTTTAGTTCTTTTGAAATATCTACTTGCTTTTTCTTTTTTTGTAGTTCGGCCTTTATCTTCTCAATCATTTCGGGGCTGGTAGTCCGTTGCATATTAAAACAACCTCCTTAATTTTTTTTTACGCTCATTCGTATCTCTTGCGTTTTTCATGTGATGTTTTAGATCAATTCCTAAATGACATTTCTGACATAAGGCAGCAAGGTTATCATAGTCGTTGTTGGTCTTGTCGTGATCTAAGTGAGCGATTGTAAGAACGACCTTAGTACTCTTAAGCCCGTCCAGTGTCCATGCTTCACTTTCCATGCCTTCAGGCCAATATACCCAATCATTAATTCCTTTGCCAGTTCTATGAATGATGCTGAGATTCTTTACGCCGCAAAACTTACAACAATTATTATCCCGATCAAGTATATCAGGCCGGATCTTAGTTTTCCACTCTGGGTGATATTCCTTATAGTCTATTGGCATGCTGAGTAGGTTTTCCCGCTACCAGCCGGGCCGGATAGGTTCAGCTGTAGCTTTGATTTCTTCCGGGTTGCACGAGTTAATTGCATATAGATTTGTTTTAATTATGAAGTGATGATATTTCGTATCCTACGGGTATGTTAAGAATCTTTTCAACTCCTTTTAAGTACTTTTTTACAATAGCTTCTTTTCTTTGCGCCAAAGCGAAATGAACTCTTAGCAAAAGAGGGAACAATTTAAAATCTTCGGTACAACAAAGAAATAAGGCATTGAGGTTAGCATGAAATTGCATCAACTCGTTAGTTGTGTATTCTGCTAAGCATTTTTCAATAGATTGTTTCATTTCAAATAGTTTTTAATTATTATAAATATCATGTTCATCGAAATCTGATTCTATCTTGCTCTGCTTCGTAGTTATTATAGCTATCCATGAAACGAGAAGGATATTGATGATGACGGAGGTGATGAAGAGGTAGATCATTGATTATGGTTTTATATAGTTACTGAACAATACTGAATTGAATTGCATACCGGGAACTTCTTTTAACTTAACGTAGCTAATATTATCACCAAGTACCATTTCTTTAATTGTATAAACTCTATTAACTGATAAATAATCAGCAGCCATTTCTTTATCTTCTGCTCTGCCGTTATTTGGCAAGTTGTAAACTACTTTCTTACCGGCTATTGTATAAATGTCCATACTCATAACATAATATTTATAAAACATTCCCCCATCCCAAACACTAATATGAAGTTGCTACACCTGAGAAGAGTGCAGAGACGGGAGAATGTTAAGTGATTAATTTGATTTATCAGATGTAGCATGGAGTAAAAGTAATAAAAGATTTGAAATAAAAAAATATTTTTATAATTATTTTCAAAATAAATTTTATATTTACAAAAAAAATATTAATCATGGAGCAGATCAAGAAACTTAAAAAACGTGGTCGTAAATCTAAAAAGAAGTCTGATAAAGTAGTATCGAAGCCTGTATATCTTACAAGTAAAGATTGGGATTTTATAATAGATAAGTACGAAAGCCCTACAATAGCTATGAAACAACTGCTTGAGTGTTAGTAAGTTATAATTATTTAAAAAATATAATAAAATATTCTTTTTAATTCCAAATCTTTTACTATATTTACATATCAATTCACAATTAAACGTAAACAAAATGACACTCCAAATTGAAAAAAACAGTAACCAAGACAAAATGATTCAATCATTATTTACTTATATCTGTATGTCAGAAAATTTTACAGGATATAATTTTGATAACTCTAAAAAATCATTTGTTGAGTATATTGATTATCATTTACCAAAAGGAATTAAAGTAGGTTGCGGCGGTTCTCATATCTGGATTAGCAACCAACAAAATGAAAGACTTGCAATAATCTACAAATAAAATAGTTTACGTTCCCCGAAATCGAAAGAGAGTAGGGGACGTTAATAAAAATTACAGTTATGCAAGATCAAACCAGAACAGAAGGATGGCATCTACCCGATCACGTTAAAGTAACTAAACTGGATTATTACGGCCAACCCTACGAAGCCTACGAGCGAATCAACCGCCTACCAAACTACGGGAAGTTATGGGAGCAGTTCAGCGAGCAGTTCAGGAACCAGGAACAGCGCAAACCGGGGCATAACAGGTACAATCCACCGTTAGATCAGATTGAGTGGGAATTATTGAATGAAAAAAATAAATAATTATGGATAATACTATTTCGCAAACCGATATGACAGCCGAAGATTTTTTCAACGGCCTTTTCAATATGGATTTTATGACTGAAGAAGAAAAGCAAGCTATTTATCAGGGGGCAGAATTATTTGCAAAAGGGAAGGTTCATCAGGCATCCCTACAAACTCCCTCTAATGATAAATATTGGAGAGAAAGATGTGAAGCGGCTGAAGAAATGTACCGCAAACTCAATCTTGGTCAAATCCATCCAGAAGAGTACATAAAATGGGAGCGATTAAAATCAACCCCAATACCGATACAAACTCCCTGTGTAGAATTAGAAAAGGAAGTTGAAAGATTGAAGGGGTTGATTACGGGTTTATGGTGGAGGCGAATAGATAGTCAATATTACCCACTCCATCACCCCGACACCAATGAAAAACAATGGCAGCAATTCAAAACCGAAAACAATCTCTAACCGCTTCCGTCTTTAGACGGGGGAATTATTGAGCAGAAAATGAATGAAATTATAGAAATAATAATAACTAATCATGTTCACCATGCTGCTAAATGGCGTTTTGATTCTTCAGGTGACAGGTATAGAAATGATGAATATGGTGCTTCGTGGAAATATCGTCATGCGAAATTCAGATTTCCGCCAAGCATACGTTCACCAAAAGGGAAACCAAAGTGTTTGCAGTTTGGCGGTGACGATTCAGATGAAATGATTCTTGCTGCAATTTCTAAAAAGTTTCAACCGTTTAAATTCAAGCTGAATAGCGAACAGAACCCTGAACGGAGCGTCGCAATAGACGATGATAGTAGCACGTCCGATGACAAACAAATTAAACAAAACCCTTTCGGGGGATAAAAAATAAAAATTATGGACTACTTACTTCTAAAATGGGGAACATTAAAAGGATGGGATTTTAATAATAGCCCCGAAGCGTTTGATGCCCTAAAAGAGTATAGCGAAATTGGTTCCTCTCTTAGCGCAATGACACAGGAAGATACTGCAAGACAAAAAGAGCTTATCTGCATAATGATTGACAAAGTAAACGGCAGCGTTCAATCCGATTGGACGGGCGAAGATTGGACAAATGACAGAGACAAGGCAAAAGATTATGTTATGAATTACCGGAAACAAAAAACATAACCCCTCAAACCAGAAATAAAAACAATGTCAACTATACCGAAAGGCGCAGAAATTACAATTGAAAATGAATATAAACTTCTTGTGAAAAAGTTAAGAAACATGAAGGACGTTGTAATTCCAATGAGCCAAGCCCTACAATGGAAAAAAGGCGCAGAATATGGTTACCAACTTGCAACCGATGGGCGGGAAGAATTGGAAAAGGAGAATAGACGGTTAATGGATTCGTATGATAAAGTCAATGCAGATAGGACAAAACAATTATATGAAATCACCGCCCTTCAATCCTCATTAAAGGAGAAAGATGCAGAACTAAATCGTGCCATTGACACCATACACGAATATCAAAAGGGAGTACAATTAGCATCTGAACAAATAGAGGAACTAAAAGCAGAGAACGAAAGGCTGAAAGGAGAAGTAAATCATGGATAATACTACTATTGAAGAAAAAGCTAAGGAATTATATCCTGACGAAACAGGCACTTTTCTTGAAATGCCAAATCAATCTAAGGTTATACTTCAG
>Ga0193738_1000273_pt1 | contig 33584 bp, 43 predicted proteins | sample L2a1metaG_FD_144927 | JGI IMG/M metagenome (GOLD analysis project Ga0193738, IMG submission 144927) | Soil microbial communities from a riparian zone of the East river system, Colorado, United States - L2a1 | ecosystem: Environmental > Terrestrial > Soil > Riparian zone | place: USA: East River... | reverse complement strand
GCAGCGACACGGGCGGCGGCGTAGGCGGTTCGTCAGTCGGCAGTGCGGCCGACGCCGGTACCGGCAGCAGCAGCGGCGACGGCGGCGGCGGCGGCGGCGCAGGTGGTGGCAAATGAGCCTGCGCTACGTCTACGGTCAGGACGAGATCGTCGCGCGCTTCGTCGCGCAATTGATCCCGCATGTGGATCGTGGATTTCCCGCGGGGCATCAGAGCATCGGCATATGCGACGAACAAGGTCGTCTGCTCGCAGGCGTCGTCTATTACTATCAGAACAAGCGGAACGGCACGATCGAGGTCGCGACTGCGGCGCTACCGAACACCGTGTGGTTCACCCGCGAGACGCTGCGACGCATGGCCGACTTCGCGTTCAAGCGGTGCGGTTGCCAGATGGTGATCATGCGTGTGCGCGAAGAGGACGAGCGACTGCTTGCTCAACTTGCTCGCTTCGGGTGTTCATTTGTGAGGGTGCCGCGCCTCTACGGCCGGGAAGACGACGGCGTGATGTGCCTGCTCACCGATGACGCTTATGCCGAACACCCGGCTGTGCGGCGCGCAGAAATCAGAGAGGCCGCGTGATGATGTACGATCAAACAGCGGGTCAGGGTGGAGCGCGTGATCGTATCACGCAGGCCCTGATGGCGGTGCAGAACCCGCCCCCGGTGCCCGACGTGCCGATGCCGCCGCCCGCGGGCGGCGCGCCGCCGCAGATGCCGGGCGCGCCCGGCGGCATGCCGCCAGCCGCGCAGGGAACGCCCGGGATGGGCGCAATGGCGCCGGGCGCGCCGCCGATGCTGCCGCAGCTCGGCGCCGCCACGCCGCCCGGCATGCAGCCGGGAGGCATGCTCTCGACACCTCCGGCCGCGCCGGGGATGCCGCTGCCGGGAGTGAGATGATGCTGCGCTACGTCTACGATCAGGACCTGCTCGTCGCCGACTTCGTGGCGCGGTCGAAGATCGCCTCAGGCGCCACCAAGCGCGCCGGCTTTCCCGACAAGAACTTGCGCGCGATCGGCATCATCGACGAGCGCAACGAGCTGATCGCCGGGATCGTCTACTTCAACTACAACCCGGAGGCGGGCACGATCGAGATGAGCGTCGAGGCGCTGCCGAAGCAACGCTGGCTCACCCCGACGACGCTCGGCGTCATGTTCCAGTATCCGTTCGTTCACTGCGGCTGCCAGATGCTGATCACCAAGACGATGGCGCGCAGCACGCACGTGCTGCGCATGCTGGCGGCAATGAACTTCTCGCTGATCCGCATCCCCCGCGCCGGCGGGCGCAACGAGGACGGCGTGCTCGCGCTGCTCACGCAAGAGGACTGGCTGGCGAGCCGGTTCACCAAGCGATTTAACCACCACGTCACCGTCAAGGCGGACGAGGCGGCGTAGGAGAGAACGATGGGCTCATGCTGCCAAGGCGACGCGCCGACCCCGCCCAACCCGACGGCGACGGCGGCGGCCCAGACCGGCACCAACGTGTCGACCGCGGTCGCCAACAGCATGCTCAACAACATGAACCAAGTCACGCCGGGCGGTTCGCTGACATTCAGCAACACCGGCAACTACGGTTGGACTGATCCGTCCACCGGGCAGACCTACAATATCCCGACGCGCACGGCGACGCAGAGCCTGCTCAACCCGACGCAGTACCTGCAGCAGAACCCCGACGTGTTGCAGGCCGCGCGCGATCAGGGGATTGACCCGAACACGTTCGCGCAGCAGCACTACGACGCCTACGGCCGCTTCGAGGGCCGCTCCGGCGGCTCGACCATGGACGCCTTCGGCCAGAACGAGCAGTCCAAGCTCAATCTGGCGCAGATGGCCAACCAGCAGTCGAGCGCGCTGAAGAACCTGCTGGGCCAGCCGATGAATACATCCGGCGCGCCGCAGGCGGGCGACCCCAACTCGCTCACCGGCTACTCGCTCGACGACACTTACGGCAACCCGAACGATCGCCAGCTGCGCGCCTTCGACGACGGCGACGGCATGGCGCTGCGCCAGCGCACCGAGCAGGCGATGTACGAGCGCATGGCGCCGCAGCTGGAACGCGACCGGCTGCGCATGGAGGCGCAGCTGCGCGACCAAGGAAACTTCGCGGGCGGCGAGGCATACAATGCGCAGAAAGAGCTGTTCAACAAGCAGCTGACCGACACGCGGCTCGGCATCACCGAGAAGGGGCTGGCCGAGCAGAAGGCGGCGTTTGAACAGGCGCAGGGACGCGCCACGTTCTACAACGCCGCGCAGCAGCAGGACTTCACGCAGGCCGGGCTGCGCGCGCAGTTCAAGAACCAGACGCAGGGCCAGCGCATGGCGATGCAGCAGGCCAAGCTGGACGCCGACAACAATGCCCGCAAGCAGTGGCTGTCCGAGCAGTACCAGCAGCGCAACCAGCCGATCAACGAGATCAGCGCGCTGATGTCGGGCTCGCAGGTGTCGCAGCCGCAATGGGCGCAGACGCAGTCGAGCCAGATCCCGACCACGGATTATGCCGGGCTGGTCAACAACCGCTTCAGCCAAGACATGGCGAACTACCAGCAGAGCAGCCAGAACTTCAACCAGATCATGGGCGGCATTTTCGGCGCGGTCGCCGGCCTGACCCGCTCGGACCGGCGCGAGAAGGACGTCGGGCCGAAACTCGGCACCGTGTTCGCCGCCGGGCCGGACGGCGAGAAGCCGCTGCCGATCCACGAATACAAGTACAAGGACGACCCGGCTGCGGTGAGCCACGTCGGCCCGATGGCGCAGGACGTCGAGAAGGTCGATCGCGGCGCGGTCAAGACCATCGCCGGGACCAAGTACATCGACATGACGCGCATGGGGTCGATCCTGCGCGACAAGGGAGGGCGTCGTCATGCCTGAGTTGTTGCCCGCGCAGAGCGGCATCCTCGACCCGAGCAATCCGCTCAGCTTCGCCTTCGGCGGTGGTGGCGGGGCCGGCACACCGGGGCTGCAGGAGCTGAAGCGCCGTCAGGCGATCGCGCAGATGCTGGCGGGGCAGAAGCGCCCGTTCCCGAAGAACATCGGCGAAGGCCTCACCTCGCTCGGCGAGGCGGTCGGCGATCGCATGACCGACGCGCGGCTGACCGCGCAGGAACGCGCCTTCGGCGCGGCCGAGGACCAGCGCGTCAACGCCGCCAATGCGCTGCCGAGCGTGCAGGTGCCCGGCGCGCGCACGGCGCCTGTCGTCCCGGCGGTCCCGGCGGTGCCCGCGCGTCCCGTGGTGCCGCGCCCGACGGCTGCGGTGACGTCGCCCGACGACGCCCGTCTCGAGGACCCGCGTGAACGGATCGCAGCCTTGTTCGCTGGCGGCGCGGGAGGGCCGCCGGAAAACCCTACGGTGGCGGGGGTTACGCCCCCGCAGGCTGGTTCCCCAGCTTCGGATGACGACGGGCTGTGGGGCGCGCGCTCGGCCGCGATCGGCGGCATCGAGACCGGCGGCACCAAGGACCCCTACCGCACGATCGGCAAGGCGGCGACCAAGTATGGCAACGCGCTCGGCAAATACGGCGTGATGACCGCCAACGTGCCGAAGTGGACGCAGGAGGCGCTCGGGCAGGCGCTCACCCCGGAGCAGTACCTCGCCAGCCCGCAGGCGCAGGACGCCGTGTTCAAGCACCGCTTCGGCCAGTATGTCGCGCGCTTCGGCGAGGAGGGCGCCGCGCGGGCGTGGTTCGGCGGGCCGGGAAATGTCAACAAGACCAACCTCACCGACGCCTACGGGCGTCTCAGCATCGGCGACTACGGGCAGGACTACCTGCGCCGGCTGCAGGGCGCGGCGCCGAACGCGGGCGCGTCCGAGGACGGCGCCGACGCCGGCGCCGCCATGACGATCGACAGCGCCACCGGCGTGTCGCCGGACGAGGGACCCAACCCGGTCACGCCGACCAGCATCAGGCCGGCGCCGAGCGCGCGCACCGGCGTGCGCACAACGTCGGACACGCTGCCGTCGCAGTCGGCCGTGCCGCCGGCGTCGGTGCAGTTCATGGCCGATCCCGGTCCCGAGCCGGTCGCGCCCGATCGCGTCGACTTCTCGCCGAAGCAGCGCGAGATGATCAAGATCATGAACAATCGCAACTTCAGCGACGACGCCAAGGCGTTCGCTAGGCAGCAGTTCGAGATCGAGGAGAAGATCCGCAGCGAACTGACCGCGCGGCGCGAGGCCGACTACACTCACGCGCGCACGCGCTGGGACAAGCTGACGGACGAGAAGGCCAAGTTCGACCGTGAGGCCGACGACCGCGGCATCGACCAGATGGTCAAGCGTGGCGCGATCGAGAAGGCGCAGGCCGAGCTGGAGGAGATGTACTACAAACGCGGACTGCCGCGCCAGCAGGCCGCCGATCAGGCCGGGCTGGAGATCAGGCAGAAGCAGCTCGGCATCGCGAAGAGCGAGCGCGAGGCCGGGACGTGGGACGAGAAGGTGATCGACGGCCAGATATGGCGCGCCAGACCCGCGACGGCGACGACGCCGCAGGGGCCGTGGGAAGTGGCGCCGGGCAGCCCGAAGAAGGAAAACCTGACCGAGACGCAAGCCAAGACGGTCAAATTCATGCAGCGCGCCGTCATCGCGTCGAGCCAGCTCGGCGACGCCAGCGTGCTCGCCGGTCTGGTCGACACGGCCAAGGGCAAGATACCGATCGGCGGCAATTACTGGGTCTCGCCGGAGTACCAGAAGGCGCAGAACGCCGCCTTCACTTGGGCGCAGGCCGTGCTGCGCGACGAGAGCGGCGCGGTGCTCTCCCCGAGCGAGATCGTGAACAAGATGAAGGCCTACTTCCCGCAGCCGGGCGACAAGGAGCCGGCCATCCGCGACAAGGCGTTCCGCCGCAAGGCCGAGGAGGAGACGTTCTACCACGCCCTCGGCGACCGTAAGAAGGTGATCGACGACTGGCGCGAGGAGCGCAAAGGCCGCCGCGTGCCGGTCACCGACGCCGGCAGGCCTACGGTGCCGGAAGGTACACTGCGCATCAATAACCGCACCGGCGCCCGCCAGCGCGTGATGGGCGGGCACTGGGAGAACGAAGAGGATCTGCACTAATGGCCGCGGACGACGAGTGGACGATCGTTCCGCCGGGCGCGGAGCCGCCGCCGCGCAATGCCGGCACCGGGCCGACCGCGGGCGAGTACACGATCGTCTCGCCGCCGGGCGCCAACACGCCCGACAAGTCGTTCACCGGCAGCGACGTCGGCAACCTCGCCGCCATGGCGGCCAACTCGGCGACGTTCGGCATGGCCAACCGTGCCTCGGCGCTGGGCGCGGCGGCGCGCGGCAAGGAGAGCTACAGCGAGGCGCTGGCGCGGCTCCACGCCAAGGACGAGGAGATGCGCGCCAAGCATCCTTGGACCTCGACCGGGTCCGAGCTGGCAGGGGGCGCCGCCAACGCGGCGAGCCTCATCCGTGCAGGCATCCTGCGCGCCGCTCCGGCGGGGGCTACGCTCGCTCGCCAAGCCTTCACGGGAGGAGCGCAGGGCCTCGGCCTCGGCGCACTACAGGGCGCCGGAACGACCTACAGCGGCATCCCGGCGGACTACGTCCACAACGCCGGGATGGGCGGCATCCTCGGCGCCGGTGTCGGCGCGGTGGCGCCCGCGATCGGCGCCGTCGGCGGGCAGGCCTACCGGGCTGCGGCCGATCGCGGCATGTTCGGCGGCATCCCCAAGGCGCTGGCCGACGCCGGGCAGGCCGACGCCGCGGGCCTGCGCAACCTGCCGAACATTCCCGGCGCGATGCTGCCCGACGCCGGGCCGTCAATGACCGGCGTCGCGCAGGGCGCGCGCACCGGCGCCGGCGGGCCGGGCAAGACGGCGCTGACCAGCGCGCTGGAGAACCGCAATACGGCGCAGGGACAGCGCATCACCGGCGACATCGATCGTACGTTCGGCCCGGCCGGCGTGCCGGAGGACATCGCAGCCGGCGTGCGCTCCCGCATGCAAGGACTGGGGCCGCAGTACGAAGCTGCGTTTGCCAATGCGCGCGCGATCGACAACACGGCGTTGGCGCGCGAGCTGGAAACGCGGATTGTCAATTCGCGCGGGCCAGAGCAGGCCGCCTTGCGACAAGTTCGCGCCATGCTCGACATCCCGGGCAATCCCGGTCACCTCGACCCGCACCCGCGCGCGTTGCAGGCCGCACGCAACGCCGTGCGTGGTATGATGGCAGAAGCCGACAACCCGGAAGTGCGGCGCGAGCTGGAAATGGGCTACCGGCGGCTGACGCAGGAGATGCACGCGAAAGTACCCGGCATCCGCCAGATCGACAGCCAGTATGCCGAGCTGGGCGCGCAGGAGCGTGCCGCGCAGACCAGCAGCCAGGGCTCGCGTATCTTCCAGACCAGCCGGGAAAGCGCACTGCGACCCGAGCAGGCCCAGCGCATAATGACCGAGACGGTGCAACCGAAGGGCACCAACATCGGTCCATCCGCAGAGCCGTTCCGCTTCCGCGAGGCCGCGCGCAACGAACTGGACCGCATCGTCGGCACCAACAAGCACGACCTGAATGCGCTAGAGCGTACACTCGGACAGCCGCAGGACTGGAACGCGGAGAAGCTGGCAATCACGTTCGGGCCGGATCGTGCCCGCGCCCTGATGGATGTGCTGCGACGCGAGCGCACGTTCGCCAGTACCTACACTGATGTTGTGAAGGGGCCGCAGACCGCCGATCGGCTGCTGGCGGCCAAGGCGCTGGACGCCGGCGAGGGCAAGATCCCGTTGGATACGACGCTTACCGGCGCCGCCAGTCGCGGTCTGCAGGAGGCCGCCCGCGCGCTGACCCGCAATGTCAGTGCCGCCAATCGCGAGCGCATCGCGACACTGATGGCGACGCAAGACCCGGCCCAACTACGCCGCCTCGTGACAGAGATCCTTAGTGCCACGCCGGCGCGCGACGCGACGCAGGCCGGCGTGCGCAACTCGATTGTGAGCTTGCTGTCGGGCGCGCCCGCGCTGGCGCCGTCGACCACGAACAGGTAGGAGCAAACCACCATGCCGCGCGACGGTTCAGGGATCTACACCACGCCCGCCGGCACCACGGCGGTGCCCGACACGACGATCGAGTCGGCGAAGTACAATGCCAACGTCAACGACGTTGCCGCGGATCTCAACGCCGCGCGCCCGATCGTTGCGGGCGGGACAGGCGCCAACAACGCCGTCGATGCTGCCAACAATCTCGGCGTGGTCACCGGCAAGGGAGCACAGACCTTTACCGAAGCGGAAAAGGCCGTCGCGCGCAACAACATCGCCGCCGCGCCGTTAGACGTGCTGGCCTACAACGGGATGCAGATCAACGGGTCGTTTGAGGTCAGTCAGGAGATAGGTACCGCAACACAAATAACGAATTTCAAATTTATCTGCGATGGCTGGTCGTTAGGTTGGTTGGGTTCAACGAATTTATTTGGTACGGCTGCACCTGTCTCGTGGCATCCCTACACTCGCAACGCTCTCGTGGTCGGCGTCACGACAGCTGTGCCGGTTTTAACGAGTGGTGACGTGGCGTGGATTGCTCATAATATCGAGGGTTATCGGGTGTCGCGGCTGATGTGGGGCACCGCGCAAGCTATGCCAATTACGTTAGCGTTCTGGTCTTCTCATACTATACCCGGCACTTATACAGGAACCATTCGCAATTTAACCCCAGATCGTTGCTACGCATTTACTTATACGCAAAATGTAGCGAGTACCCCTGAATACAAAGCTATTACCATTCCCGGCTGCACCGATGGCACATGGAATGTAACCAACGGTGCCGGGATATACATAACTTTTGCGATAGCTGCGGGGGTGGGGGCGAACATGGCGCCATCCGCGAATACGTGGCTGACGGGAGGATATTTGGCGGGGCCGGGACAGGTAAATGGCGTAAATTCTACATCCAACTTTTCTGCGTTGGCTGACGTTGTTGTTCTCCCCGGCACCCAAGCCCCCACCGCAGCGCAGTCGCCGCTGATCATGCGTCCGTATGGTCAGGAGCTTGCGATGTGCAAGCGTTATTTTGAGAAATGCGGCTCGGGTTGGACCGGGGCGTGGAGTAGCACTACGGCAGCGCAAGTGTTTGGGCAGTTTGAGGTAGAGAAGAGGACTTCGCCGACACTTTTTCTGTCGCCTAACGATAATATCTATATGGAGTTGATGAATATTACCGGGTCATTCACACCGCCCGGTGTCGCTGTTGTTTCCAACTCACAGGTTTCACCACTGGGCGCGCGTGTGTCTCTCGCTAGTCTCGTTGCCACGACAGCGACAAGCCAATCGCCCGCAGGGTTATCGTCTAATCCTCTATGCTTCGATGCGAGGCTGTGATGGCAGAATATCAACTCACCGCGACTGATGTTGTGATCCGCACCGAAGATGGTGCGTGCATCCCGAACGATCCGGCCAACCGCGACCGCGCCGAATACGAGGCTTGGCTCGCCGATGGCGGCGAGCCAGATCCTTACGTCGAGCCGGAGCCAGCGCCGCCAGAGCCTGCGCCCGAGACGACCGTGCTGTACGACCATGAAAACCGGCTGCGCGCGATCGAGGGCGAGCCGCCACTGAGTCTGGCCGACTTCGTGACCAAGATGCAGCCGCCATGATCCGCGCCGCCCTGATGGCCTTGCTGCTGTCGGGCTGCGCATCCATTGGCGGCGGCGGCTGGTTCGGGCGCGGCGACGAGGTCATCACGCGCCCGCCGCCTTACTACGACCGGGCCGAGATCGACGCGATCAACGCCGAGGCGGAGTGCCGCCGTCTGGCGCGGACGACGTTGCAGGCACAACGCTGCGGCGTGCGACGATAGGAGGCGAGCATGGGCGCGAACATCTGGTTCTGGATCATCTACGTCATCACGCTGGTGTTCGGGGTGTGGGGCATGAACCCGTGGCGGCCGTCGGGGCAGCCGTGGGCACCGTTCGGCGGCTGGCTGATCCTGTTCATCCTGACCGGCATCCTCGGCATCGCCGTGTTCGGCTCCCCTATACGCTGAACGGCAGCGGAGCGAGGTCGCTCCGCTGCCGCCCTATCCGCCCGCGCCGCCGCCGATCTGCCGCGGCTGCTGACTACAGCGCCATGACAAGAGCGCAGGCGATCCCGACCAGTGCCAACACGAGCCTATCAATGGCTTATTGTCCATCGCCCTCGGGCGGCCCCTTGATCGTCGAGATGACGCACAGGTTGATGACGGCGACGAACATGGCGAAGCACAGGCCCCACGAAATGGCGGCGAGGGTGGTCATGGCATAACTCCCATTGATGTTGGCACGCCGATGGGATAGCGTCCATTCCCTAACACGGGGTTAACACATGGCTGAGACTGATCCGAACGGCATCGCGCCGCACACGCCCGGCGCCAAGCTGGACGCCGGCAAGAGCCCGATCCTGCGCGGCGCGATCCAGTATTTCCCGCGCGCGCTCGCCGCGGTGGCCGACGTCTCGGCGCACGGTGCAGCCAAGTATATGTGGAAGGGCTGGCAGAGCGTGCCGGACGGCGTTGACCGCTACGGCGACGCGCTGATGCGTCATCTGGCCGGTGAGGAGATCGACGGCCCGGTCGACCCCGAGACCGGCCTCTCGCACGCCGCGCAGGTGGCGTGGAACGCGCTCGCCCGGCTGGAGCTGATGCTGCGCAGCGGCGAGGACACGGAAACGGACATCGTATGACCCGGCGCATTCATCCCGACGTGCGGAAACTGCTCGACGAGATTAACGCTTACCGGGTCAAGCATGGGCTCGATCGGACCAAGTTCGGTATCCTAGCGACAAATGACGGCCACCTGATCCCGCGGCTGCAGTCCGGGCGCCTGCCGCGGCTGACCACGATCGACAAGGTGCGCGCCTACATGAGCAACGGAAGGAAACAATGAAGCATCACCACGCTCCGGGCGAAATCATCTGGGACGCCTACCGCGTGGCGCGGCTGCGCGCGCTGCACGCCAAGAAGCACCTGTCGTTCGACGCGATCGCCGCGCAACTGTCGGCGGAATGGGGTATGGAAGTGTCGAAGAACTCCTGCATCGGGAAGGCCCGCCGCATGGGACTGCCGAAGCGCCCGCCCAAGGTATTCCGCGGCGACAAGCGCAAGCGCGCCGTCACGCTGGTGGCACCCGCGCCGGCATACGTCGAGCCCGAGGTGGTGCCGTGCGTTCTGCCGCGCTGGAAGGTAATCGACGCCCCGCCCGCGCCGGGCGGCCACATCACGCTGTTCCAGCTCACCGACAACAAATGCCGCTGGCCGCACGGCGACCGCGCGCCCTACCTGTTCTGCGGCGCGCCCACCGCGGGCAAGACCTACTGCGCCTATCACACCGGGATCAGCTGCGGGCAGCAGCTGCAACGCGACAGGGTGCGGGTATGAAACCGACGACAGACGCCGACCTCGTCATCAGATTGGCCGACGACCTGTACCGGCAGGTCGAGCCGATCCTGCGCGGCAAGGCCAAGGCGGTGGTGCTGCTCACGTTCATCCGCGCGATTGCCAGCATGATCGTGCACCTTGACGACGACACGCGCGAAAAGATCATCGATGCGATCCCGGTCACGCTGCGGGGCACGATCGATCAATTCGACCGGGAGCATCCGCGTGCCAACGGCGCAGCCAAGCCTCGAACGCCTCCTGCGCGCCCATCTTGAAGTGGACGCGATCGAGCTTCAGCTCGTCGACCGTGTCGCTCGCCACGCACACGCGCACCACGACGGGCCGCGTCTGGCCCGGGCGCGCGAGGCGCGCGATGGTCTGCTCCCACATCTCGGGCGACCAGGTCGGCGAGATCCACGCCATGTCGGCGCCGCCGTGCTGCAGGTTCAATCCGTGCCCGCCGCTCGCCGGGTGCAGGCCCATGAAGCGCAGCCTGCCGGCGTTCCAGTCCGCGATGTTGGCGGCGGCCTGCTTGTCGGAGACGCCGGCGCCGAGGTAGCGGAAGTCCTGCTTGGTCGCCAGCACCACCTCGTGCTCCAGCATGCGCCAGTCCTCCTGATACTCGTAGACGATCAAGGTTGGCTCGGTTGCCTCTTCGATCAGGTCGCGCAGCCAGTCGCGCTTGGCGTCGTGGCTGGCGTTGGTGGCGCCGTCCTCGCCGTAGATGAAGCCGTTGGCGAGCTGCGCCAGCTTGCCGGTGGCGATCGCGGCCGAGCCGGCGATCACCCGCTCGTCGTCGGTGTCGGCCATCAGCCGCGCCTGCATGTCGCGGTACTGCCGGCGCGCGGCCGGCGGCAGCTCGACCCGATCGAGCACGATCGTCGGGGTGACGGTCGGCATCTCGCCCTCGGCCACCGTGACGGTGAGCGGCGCCAGCGCGGCGTTGAGCTTCTCCTCGGCACCGGGCAGCGGCTTCCACTCGTAGCCCATGTAGTCGATCGGATAGAAATGCGCCTTGCGCCACTGCCAGAACGAGCGCCCCCACAGCTTGCCGCGAGTGACCACGCGCGCCGGCATGAACAGGTCGAGCGCGCTCGACGGGCGCAGCGTACCGCTCAGGCCCCAGATCATGCGCCAGTGGTGGGCGACCTTGGCCAGCGCCTTGGCGCGCTCGCCGCTCGGATTGCGCAGGCGGCTCGCCTCGTCGATCACCAGCAGGTCATAGAGCGCGTGGTCGGTATGGAAGTCGCGCAGCGCCTCGGTGAGCCACTGCACGACGTCGAGCCCGACGATCGTCAAGTGGTAGTCTACGGAGTTTTTCAGCCCGGCTAATCGCGCATTAGGCGGGCCATCCAATACCTGCCAGCGCAGTCCGGCGGTGTGCGCCCACTGGCCGATCTCGTCCGGCCAGACCACGCGCGCGACGCGCTTGGGCGCGATCACCAGCGCGTGGCGGATCTCGCCCTGCTCGAGCAGGTCGACGATCGCGCTCAGCGCGGCCGCGGTCTTGCCGCCGCCCGGTCGGAGCACGCACATTGCCTCGTCGTGCTCGTAGAGATGCGTGGCGATGCGCTGCTGGTAGGGGCGCAGCTCAGCTACGTCGCGCATGTGTCGTCCTTCCTGATCCGCCACACGCCGGCGAGGTTTCCGGTGCGGGTCAGCCTGCTGCCGCAGTGCTCGATCCAGAGATACCGCTTCATGTCGGTGAACCGCGCGCTGCACGTCTGGTGCGACATCCCGGTGAGCACTTCGGCCTCATCGGACGTGAGCCCGCCGGGGTGGCGCTCGCGCAGCAGCATGTACAGGCGATAGAGGTCGCGGCTCTTCTCGATGCGCTTGTGCGCGCGGTCGCTGTAAGGATCGCCGCCGTGATAGCCCGACGTGGTGTCGATCATAGCCCGTGGCTCCCTTCGTGCTTGGAATAATAGTATCCGAGCGTCTCCTCGCTCATCAGCGGCAGGCCCTCTGACCAGTCGAAGCCACGCTGCATCACCGCGCGCAACTGCTCAGAGGTTGACGCAGCCTCTGAGAGGTTTGTCTCGACCAGCACCTCATCGTGTGTATGCAATCTCACGTTGTATCCGGCTGCCTCCAGCCGCACCAGCGTGCCGCGCAGCACGTCCGCGGCGACCGCCTGCACGCAGTTCTCACACAGCATGCCTCGCCACAGCTTGACGCGGCCGTGGCCGCGCGAGAAGCGCAGCTGGCGCGAGGTACGCAGCTTGCCGTCGTCGCCCTCCTCCTCGACCGGCTCCCAGCGCAGCTCGCGGTAGGTGAGGAAGCGCCCCGAGGGCAGCTCGCACAGCAGCGAGCCGCCGAGGTAGTCGCGCGCGAAGCAGTACTTGAGCCGGCCGACCGGCTGCTCCAGTCCGGGCAGCCGCATGGCGCGCTCGACCGCGTCCTCCAGCGCCTCCCAGAAATCAACGCACCACGGGTTGGCCGCGCGCCAGTCGTCGACGGTCTGGCGCGCCTCGGCGTCCTCCAGATGCAGGCCGTAGCCGGCCGCCATACTCTGCAGCGCGCCGGTGGCACCGCCGAAGCCGAGCGCCAGCTCGGCGACCTTGCCGCGCTGGCGCACCGGCTTGGTGACCTGCTCGATCGGCAGATGCGAGAGCACCGCGGCGGTGCGGGTGTATAGATCGGGAACGGTCGGGTCGTTATCCACAGCCCGGAACACGTCGAGCCGCGCCAGCGCGCCGGGGTCGTCGCCGGCCAGCCACGGCAGCACGCGCGCCTCGATCTGGCTCCAGTCGCTCCAGACGAACACATTATCGCCGGCCGGTACGAAGGCGGGGCGGATCAGCAGCGAGAGCTGGCGCGACACCGGGTCGCCGGTCGCCGCCATATCGTCGTAGCCGCAGCCGCCGATGAGCTGGTCGATCGCGGCGCGCTCGTCGGACAGGGTGTCGCGCGCCAGATTGTGCACCTGCACGCCGCGGCTCGACGCCCGCCCGGTCTGGGCGGCGCCGTTGAACACGTACTGGCCGTAGAGCACGCCGTCGACGTGGGACGCCAACATCTTGGCGAACTTGGCCGGGGTCTTGGAGCCGCCGTACAGCCTGATCTGCAGCAGGCGCAAGACGTCAGCTAAATTCGTACAATTAGCGGCTCCGATTTTAGGCTCTATTTGTACGGTTGAACAAAACGCGATCAGCCGCTCGACCTGACGTCGCGTCAATGCGTGCTTGGCCGGCTTGGTGACCACGCCGTCTTCGTCGACCTCCTCGTCGCGTCTGGTGATGATCGCGCGGCCCTCTTCGGGCAGCCGGTCGAGCAGCCACGCGGTCAGCCGCTTGACCATGTCGACGGTCATCTGGGGGTCGCCGGTGATGGCGCGCAGCTCGGCCTTGGCGCGTTCCTTGTCCTCGCCCGCCAGCTTGGCGGCGGCGGTCACCATCGGCAGGTCGATAAATGCGCCGCGGTCGTTGATTTTCTCCGTGGCCCAGTATTCGCGCCACTCGGCGAGCGGCAGCTGGCGGGTGCCGAGGAACACCGAGCGCATGGCGTCGATGTCGCGATCGGCGTAGTCGAGGAAGGCGGCCCATTCCTGCGGGTGGCTGGCCGGCGTGCCGGTCGAGTCGGGCAGGCAGAACAGCCGGATCAGCTCGCGGCCGCTGGCCAGTTTTGTGGCCGAATGTGACGCAACCGCCGCGGCGGACAGATCGGGCGGCAGGCCGGAGGCGACCGCCTGCGCCATCACGTCGATGATCTGGTGCGGCTCGAGCAGCGGGAAGCCGGTGGCGGCGTAGTTCCAAATGGCGCGGTCGAAGGACGCGTTCCACGCCGCCCAGACCCCGGTTCCGGTCATCACCTTGGCGTGAAACGCAAGAAATTCGGTCGGCAGATCAATCAGGTCGAGCGTGCGCGGAAAAGTGGGCACCGCTATTCGGCGCACCGGCCCCATGCCGATCGCGTAGGACAGCACGACCGCGTCGGCTTCGGTGGCGTAGCGGTAGGCGCCGGCGGCGATGTCGACCCGACCGCGCGTCTCGAAGTCGATCCAGCCGATGTGGGCTACGTCGAAGGTCGGCCCCCATGCACGTTCGTCCGCATGTGCGAAACGCATTTTAGTGCGTCGGTCACTCACGGCGCTCGCCTGCATGTCGGCGGCTCGGTTTTCCAGTGCCGGCATCCATCGCATCGCATCACTCGCCTCCTTTATTCGTGCTTAGTGCGGCGCGGTCGGTGATCCACACGGCAGCGGCCGGCGCACCGTCACGGTCTTTGACCGTGGGGTGGGCACCCATGTCAGCCATCCCGAGAACCAGCAGTGTGTTAAGTTGCCTGCTCATGTCAGAGGCAACAATCTGCGACTCCAGAAGCGGAGATGCACGCTCAAGCCATTCGAGAAGACGATGTGCTTTGTTCGTCATGTTTTACCTAGCAGTGCTGCGGCGATGGCGTCATATGCGTCTAGGGTTGCCGCCTCTCGGTCAACCGGCCGAGCCGCGTTCAATGCAATGTGCAGATGATCCCGCGCAGACTGGAGTGCTGCCGTCATCCCTTCGATGATGCCGTGGGCGTCGCTGATTGTGATTACCTTGGAGTCAAGCTCATCGCGCAGCCGTACCACCTCGTTCGCGGCACGCCCGCACATAATGCGTGTATCGCTTGGGATGATTGAGGAATGCTCGTAGCTTCGCAAATGCGTTTCGATGTCAATCATCTGAGCCACCGCGCTGTGATGTGGACAATGCGGCGCGAGCGATCTTGCGACGACGCATTGACCGTTCGGTGTCGATCAAGACGCCTGCTGGCTTTGGGCCAAGCCCTGCGAGCCATAGGTTCGCCTCGACCTCGATTTGTGCCATGCGAGCGTAAACCGCCCGACGCGACGCAGACAGTTTCGGGATGACGATTGCGGCTTCTGCTGGGGTCAGGTGTAGATAATCAGCCAGTTCTCCGTCGGTCATTCCCCGCCTCCCTTTAGCTGTCGAAACCGCGTCCGCACGATCCGCATTGCGGATCGTGCGAACAGACCCCCGCGCAATTGCGCGGGGAAGGCTCAGGCTGCGCTAGGACGGCGGCGCTGACCGAAATGGGTCTGCGCCGTCGTCACGGGCTGCACGGGCCCCGCTGTGGCGGCAGGAGCCGTTCCCAGCGGCTCCTTGCGCTTGCGCGCCGGTTCCGGCGCCGGGCGGGTCGGCTCGGTGGTCGGGGTGCGGTCGGCGAGCGCCGGCAGCTCCTCGCCCTGCAGGTTGCCGTTCATGTCGGCCCAGCCCACCACGGTGAAGATCGGGACGTAGATCTGGCCCCATTTCTTGTGCGGGTAGCTGGTCGAGCTGAAGGTCAGCACCGGGCAGGGATAGGCCGGGCTATGCGCCAGCTGGGCGTGGATGGTGTCGAGCAGCTCGGCAACCGCGCGGATACCGCCGACGGAGTTGATCTTGTAGATCACCTCGGTGCCGGCGTCAGCGCCGTCGATGCATTTCATCTCGAAGCTGCGCTGGTCCTTGTAGGCGGCGTCGCCGATCGGGTCGGGGCGCGGCGGGAGCGGGTTGGTCATCGCGGTCATGACCTCGCCGGCGAGCACGTTGGGCATCTTGTCGCCGCCGTCGACCCAGCAGGAGTAGCCGTGGCTCATTGTCATGATGTTGACGGCCCAGCGCGAGCCCTCCTGCACCTCCTCGTTCGACTGGCCGAAGATGTAGGTCCCGGAGCGAGACATGCGGAAGAACGGCTTGCCGCCGGCGACGATGGTCTGGGCGCGGCTCTCCGCGATCCCGGACATGAGGCGGGAGATGTAGTCGGCGGGCAGCTGCTCGCCGCGTTTCACGATGTCAGACATAATTCGCAGTCCTGTTTGATTGGCCGGCAGTCACTTGCCGGCCTGCTGTTGCTGCAGAAGCCGCAGTGACGCGGCGAACTTCTCGACCAGCGCGGCCGGCTCGACCACCGGCGCGGGGTCGTCGGTGGTGGCGAGCGTGGTGCCGCTCGGCGGCGGCGCGACGCGCAGTTCCTCGGGAATGGCGACGCCGAGGCGCTTGGCGGTCGCCTCGGCCTGCTGGAAGGTGACCAGTTCCTTGCGCCAGATGTCGCTGGTGCCGAAGCCGAGCGCGAGCAGCGCACGATTGACGTCGACCGGGTCGACCCACTGGCGCCGGGTCGCCTTGGCCTTGAGCCGCCAGCCGGGGATGACGCCGCCGTTTTCGAGGTAGGCGTGCATCTGGGCGTCCAGCTCGTTCTTGAACTGGATGACGGTGTCGACCAGCGCCTTGGCGCGCGCGAGGTAATCGCCGTAGGGCGTCGGCCGCTTTACCGCCGTCGTGCGCTCGACCGGCTTTAATGCCGTTAGGTCGAGCACGGCGCCAACCCAGAGCGGGCAGTCGATCTTGCAGGGCGCGAAGCGGCAGTGCTCGCCCTTGCGCAGCGGCGGGTCGCGGTCGACCGCGGCGAGCACGGAATTATGCAGGTCCTCCACGAAATTCTTGATTTCGTGGCGGGTGATTTCGGTGAAGGTGAGCGGTTCGAGCCCGCGCGGCTGGATGATGGCGACGACAATGCGGCGGCGGGCGAACAGCGACGGCTTGGTCTTGAGCGCGGCGCTCGCGTAGTACATCAGCTGCGGATTGACGATCGCGCCCTCGCCGTCGTGGTAGACGGTTTTGATGCCGATGCCCTGCCCGAACTTCCAGTCGACCAGCAGGGTGAAGCGGTCGTTCTGCAGGATCAGGTCGACGGTGCCGAAGGCGCCGGGTATTCCCGGAAATATGACGCGCTGCTCGACGCCGACCACTTCGAAGGCGCCGGCGGTGTCGAACTCCTCTTGCAGCGTGGCGAGGTGCTCCAGCGCCGGATAGACCATCGTATCGATGTGCTCGTGCGTCAGCGCGCGGTCGTGGAACATCTTGCCGAGGTGGGCGCCCGCGTCGTGCGGCAGGTCGGACGCGCGCTCGCGCATCAGCAGGTCCATCACCGCGTGCATCGCGGTGCCCTCGTCGGCGTACTCGCTCGGGGCGTCGGCGGAGGGCGGCAGGGCGCGGGTGCGGGACAGGCTGGCGGGGCAGGCGAGCAGGCGGCCGGCCGTTGAGCCGCCAACTATGGTCGAGTGTTTCGACATATAATTCACCTTGCCTGTTTTAATTCGCGATGTTCTGCTGGCGAGCATGAATGGACGGACGGCCATTGTCAAGGAGGTCGCGGTCGAGCGCGAGCTGGTGGCGCGCGTGGAGGCGCTCGGCGGGGTGTGCGAGAAGGTGATGTGCGTCGGCAAGCGTGGATTTTTCGACCGATTAATCGTGCTGCCGGGGCCGCGGATAATATTCGCGGAAATCAAGCGGCCGCGCTTCGGCCGCGTGGCGCCACACCAGCAGCGGTATTACGATCGGTTCAAGGCACTAGGTGTTGAAGTTTACTTCGTGCGCAATTCGGCGGATATTGACCGCCTACTCGCCGCGCCGTGAGGTCGGTGGGTGGGGCCGGGCGGTCTTGGAGGACGCCCGACCCCGATCTGAACACCTTGCGAAGGAAAGTATCAGACCATGCCTGTCATTACTGAAGAACTTCACATCGAAAATCAACCCGATGTCGAGCAGATGCTGTGTTGTCCCTGCGGCGACAGATACCTGCGCCGCCGCGAAACAAGAGCCACTCCGACTGACTTGCGGATCACGTTCGACTGCGAAACGTGCGGGTGCCGCCCGACGCTGGTACTACGCCACTACAAGGGCGAAATACTCATCGGGTGGGCGTCATGCTGAAGCCCAAGCGCGTCGAGCTGTATCGCCCGGTGTGGCAGAAGATCAAGGACAACGGCTACGACGTCATCCCGCTGGCGGAGGGCAAGGCGCACCCGTTCAAGGGCTGGCCCGAGCTGCCGAACGGGCCGGGGGACATCGCGCGCTGGAACGGGCGCGCGGCGGCGGTGCGGATGTTCGGCAGCAACCTGCTGGTGATCGACGCGGACACGCGGATGCCGATCGCGCGCGATGCCGTGCTCGGCGTGATCGAGGACGGCTGGCCGGAGTTTTACCGGCAGTGCCTGTGGCGCCACTCGGGCGGGGTCAAGGTCGCACTGATCGGGCGGACCAAGACCGACCGGCGCACGATGCAGTCGCGCAGCTGGTATCCCGAGCCCGGCGTGATCGACAAGGAGCGCAAGAACCAAGTCGAGGTGTTCACCGGAAACTCGCGCAGGTATGTCGGCGTCCACGGCATGCACAGCGAGGGGCGCGAGTACGGCTACGACGGGCCGTCGATCGTCGATACGCGCGAGGACGAGCTGCCGTGGTTTCCCGGCGACGAGCTGTCCGGCATGGTGGACGCCTGCGACGCGGCGATGGAACGCTGCGGACTGCATGCGTCGCGCGCGGACGCCTCGCGCGGCGGCGACACGGTGGTCTACGACCTGCTGCCGGAGATGATGTTCCGGCTGAAGGACGGCACCGAGCTGACGCTGGCGGCGCTGGAGCGCGAGGTCGAGCAGTACGGCCGGCAGGAAGGCTACGGGACGGTGTTCGACCCGAAGGCGGACACCGCCGATCGGGTGAAGGCCAATATGTCGTCGACCGGGCTGGCGCTGTGGGACACCAAGACGGAGACATCGCACCGCTGGGCGGCGCGCAAGCCGGTCACCCCGGAGCAGCTGGCCGAAGCGATGAAGGCGATCCCGGCGGTGGTGCACACGCCGGGCGCCTGCGCACCAGAGCGGCCGGGCGAGAAGGCGACGCTGCGCGAGCAGGCGGCGTGGCTGCTGGCGACGCACGCCTACTGCGCCGCGAACGATACGGTGGTCGAGCTGGACGAGCCGAGCGACGCCTGCCAGATGAAGGTGGTCGCGTTCCAGCGCCTGTTCCGGTCGTGGTACGAGGAAACGGAGGGACCGAAGGGCGGCAAGAACCGCGACTACGCGACCGGGTGGTGGGAACTGGCCGAGGCGCGGATCAACGTGCGCGGCGTGCGGATGCGGCCGGACATGCCCTACCCGGTCTATGCCGAGGCCGGCGCGATCTACAAGAACACCTACCTGCGGCCGCGGCACGAGGGGTCGGGCGACATCGCGCCGTGGCTCGCGTTCATGGAGCACCTGCTGCCGGCGCGCGACGAGCGCGAGTGGTTCTGCAACTGGCTGGCGCACAAGCACCTGCACCCGGGCGTTCCGGGGGTCGCGGTCGTCATGGTCGCGGTCGACGCGCGCGGGCCGGTGTACGGCGCCGGGCGCGGCATCCTGCGCGACGTGATCGCGCGCCTGCTCGGGCCGAAATATGTCAAGCCGATCGATTTCGACGTGTTCACCGGGTCGTCGGCGCAGGGCATCTACACCGACTGGGGCGCCTACGCGACGGTGATCACGGTGAACGAGGCGAAGGACACTGCGGACAGCGGCCACTGGGCCAACCGGCGCGCGGTGTACGAGCGGCTGAAGGAGCTGGTCGACCCGCGCGCGATCGAGCGCACGTTCCTGTCGAAAGGCAAGCCCGCGTTCACCGCGCACGCGTTCGCGAGCTATCTGGTGTTCTCGAACAATCGCGACGCGCTGCAGATACCCGTGGACGATCGCCGGGTGACGGCGCTGGCGAACGGCACGCGCATGGCGCCCGAGATGGCCGCGGGCTTACAGGCGTGGATGCAGGATGCCGGCAACATCGCCGAGCTGGCGCGCTTTCTGGAGGCGCGCGACCTGTCCGGCTTCGACGTCTACGCGCCGCCGCACACCGAGACGAAGGCGACGATGCAGGAGCTGGCGCGGAGCGAGCTGGACGAAGCGTTCGAGGCGGTGCGCGCGACGATCGGCCCGCGCGGGCTGTTTACCGGGGAGATGCTGCTCAATGCCGTGGTGCATGAGCTGAACGATGCTTCCGAGTCGATGCAGCGCGGCATCAAGCGGACGATCCGCGCCGCGGCGCGCAAGATCGCGATCGCGGCGCGCATGCCTCCCGCGAGCGGGAGGGGCTGGGTACTGGCGTGGCGGGGCCACGACACGGCCTACGTCACGGACACGACGAGCGCGCAGCAGGCGGTCGAGCACACCGGGCGGCGGCTGGCGGAACAGCACGGCTCGCGGTTCGGCCTGCCGTCGAGGACAGGCTGATCGGCGCGGTGTCCTCGACGTCGAGGACGCGCGGCGGGCGGGGACAGGGTCGGAGGACAGCCAAAATGTAAAGCTAAATCAGAAGGATAAGCACTAAGTGTCCTTATGTGTCCTCTACTTTTATAGTCAATATAGAGAGGGATATAAGGTAATATAATACTCTATATCTATCCCATATAGGCTTCCAGAAAGACGAGGACAGGAGACATGAGGACAAGGATGTGGCTGATCATGGCGGGGCTGCTGGCGGGCGTGGCGCAGGCGACCGCGGGCGAGAAGATACAGGACCGGCACCCGGCGATGATCTCGGTCGCGCAGGTGGTGCGGGCTCCCGCTCCGCGGGAGGGGGCACCCCTCACATTCGAGCAGCGGTGGGAGCCGGTGCGGCAGCTGCTGGTGCGCGACGCGCTGGTCGGCCTGCCTCCGGCAGCCCAGCCGGTGCAAAACGCACCAGCGCCCTCCGCTGCGCCAATGGAACCTCGGCCAGTCAAGACCGTGATGGTGACGATCAGGAAGCCGGATCAGGAGACGTGCAAGCGGCACGGGCGGCGGACGGTGTGGAGCGGAAACTCATGGAGCTGCAGGCGATGAACAACGGGACGACGACGAACGGACGGCGCGACCGGGTCGAGGCCGGGCTGCTGGCGGTGGTCGAGGCCGAGGAGGAGCGCGACAGCTGCAAGGCAGCGTTCGACAAGCTCACGATCGAGCACCGCGGGCTCAACGCGGAGCACGACGCGCTGCGGCTGGCGCATGCCAGATTGCAGACCGAGGTCGAGCAATACCGCCACGAGCGCGACCAAGCCGTGGAGAAGCGGGCGCGGGCGGACGTGCTGATCGAGGCGGTGCTGACGCTTTTGGCCAAGCACCGCGGCGAGACGCTGGCGAACGAACTGGACGCTGCGCGCGTTGGCGCGCATGATGGTACCGCAACGTCAACACCACCCAAGGACCCATCGACATGAGGAAGCTGCTGCTTGCGACCGCGGCGCTGCTGGCGCTCGCGTATCCGGCCAAGGCCGACATCGTCACGCTCGGCGGGCTGAGCTGGGAGACTTCCGGCGCGACCATCCTGACGCTCGGCGGGGTGCCGTCGGGCAATCAGGTACAGAACGTGCCGTGCATCATCTGCGGGGCGAACCAGCCGAACCAGACCAACGTGGCGCTCGGCTTCGGCTATACCGACTTCGGCAACACCGGCAACCAGACCAACCTCGCCTACTTCAGCTCCGGCATTTTGCGCGATCTGGTGCTCGGACAGGACACCATTTCGGGGACCAATTATTCCGGCGCGCAGCTGGCCAATCTCCTCACCGCGCTCAATGGCGGCCTGACGTTCTCGATCGGCGTCGACATGAACGACACGGGACAGGCGCAGACGCTGGAGAGTTTCTACTTCCTCGACCTCACCGCACCCGCGATCGTGGCGGCGTTCTCGCCCGGCCCGGGCGGCGTGCTGCTGCCGTCGCTCAACAACGGCACCGGCTTTCCCGACTACACGCTGAACGGGCTGACCTTGGAGGGGCTCGACCTGACGCACGACTATGCGTTCTTCGCGCGCATATCCGGGGCGAACGACGGCCCGGACAGCTTCTTCATCGTGCCACAGGCGGTGCCCGGCCCGATCGTCGGGGCCGGGCTGCCGGGCCTCATCGCTGCGTGCTTCGGCCTCGCCGGGCTGGCGCGCGCGCGGCGCCGGCGCAACGTCTAGCGCACCACCGATCGCTGGATCGCCTTGGCGTGGTCGACGAGGTCCTGCTGCAGGGCGAGCAGCAGGGCCTCGCGCGCGGTCCATGCGTCGCGCGCCGCGACGTACTCGTCGGGGCGGTACTGGTAGTCGCGGCCGTGCGGGCGGGCCGCGGCCATGCGGCGCTGCAGCTGGGCCAGCGCGGTGATCACGGCGGACTGCTGCGCGAGCAGGTCGTCGGGGTGCGAGCCGTTGATCGAAACCTGCGGCAGCACGAGGTCGGGCATGTCGTCCATGGCGCTCACCACCGCACCACGTCGAGGTCGTAGACCTTCGAGCCGTCGGTGAGCACCGTTTCGGTCAGGCGCATGTCGATCGGCGTGCCGAGGTGGATGGTCTCGGCCCCGGCAAGGCAGGCGTCACAGTAGTCGCGCAGCTCGCGCAGGTCGCGGATGGTGCGGGCTTCGATGGTCGAGGTGCTCATGGCGCGTCTCCGCTGTTGATGGCGCAAACTAGGACAATCTGTCAAAGCCTGTCAACAGCCAAATTGACCTAGTGCAAAATATCAGGCATGTTGTTTCCAGCCTAAAATGGAGGCGACATGGCAAATCAGAACTACGCCGACTGGCGCAAGGTCGCGGCGATCAGCCCGGCCGAGTACGAGCGCCTGCTGGCGGCGCTGGGCCTCAACCAGAGCAGCGGCGCGCGCTTCCTCGGGATCAGCAGCCGGACCAGCCGGCGCTACGCCGCGGGCGAGGTCGAGGTGCCGGCCAGCGCGGTCAAGCTGCTGCGGCTGATGCTGCACCTGCGGCTCGGCCCGCGGCATCGCATTGCGCCCCGGCCACAGGGGCAACTTGACGCGAACGCCTGATGGCGCGCATTCTGGCGGAGTTATTCACAGGGTGCGGTCATGGCGGGCATGAAGGTTGTCAGCTTCGTCGACAGCGAGATCGCCAAGGCGCGGCAGGTCGCGCTGCGCGATCTGGAGGAGCTGCAGCGCAAGCTGCTCGGCGTCACGACGCGGCTGGCGGAGAGCGTGGTGGCGCTCGCGGACAGGGTGACGGCGCTGGAGGCGCGCGGAACCGAGCAGAGCAGACCGGAGAGGTAAGTGGCTAAGGCAGCAGCGGATTTGAGATCATTAGCGCGCGCGCACACCGAGCACGGCATCAAGGTGCTGTCCACGATCGCGCAACGCAGCAAGAGCGACGCCGCGCGTGTCGCCGCGGTCGCGCTGCTGCTCGATCGCGGATGGGGTAAACCCCCGCAGACGCACACCGGCGAGGACGGCGAGGGCGATATACGTGTCACCATTAGGCACATCATCCAAGGCGAGCCGAAGCTGATCGAGCACAAGGATGATTAGCTAAAATGTACCCAGAGTGTACCCACGCTCGGTGTCATACTACACAAGTGCCTGCGCTGCAGGCACTTCTTGCATTAACTCCTCAGATGCACAGACTGAGGATTAATGGTGTGCGTAGCGTACTGCGTAATGGTCAGGGGATTAGTCAGTACCTCTCGCAAGGGCTGGCTAATCCCCACCCCCGATCGATCGTAAATGGTACCATCGGTGATCTTGAAGGTGCGCGGCCAACTATCGTACGCCCGCCCGTAGTACCTGCTAATATTCCGCCTAAATCTGACCAAAACCAGCCCCCAAACCCTTTTAGCTGGTCAGCCAAATCCCCCGTTAAAATCGGTCGTGCGCTCCTCGCCGGACACACGGCCGTAGGGCGCCGTGCCGCCGTACGCCCCAAGCCTGCGATCGGCGCGGCGCTCGCCTCGGGCGCCTGAGATGGCGACCGAGGTCGAGCTGCCCAGCCACGGCTGGCTGCCGCGACGCCATCAGGCCGGGCTCTGGACCTACCTGCAGGAGGGCGGCAAGCGCGCCATGGCGGTGTGGCACCGCCGCGCCGGCAAGGACGAGATCTGCCTGCACCACTCCGCCGTCTCCGCGTGGAAGCGCGTCGGCAACTACTGGCACTGCCTGCCCGAATACGGGCAGGCGAGGAAGGCGATCTGGACCGCCGTCAACCCGCACACCGGGCGCCGACGCATCGACGAGGCGTTCCCGGAAGCCATGCGCGCCAACACCAACGACCACGAAATGTTCATTCGCTTTCGCAACGGCTCGACGTGGCAGCTCATCGGCTCCGATCGCTTCGACGCCACCGTCGGCTCGGGCGTCGCCGGCGTCACCTACTCCGAGTGGGCACTGGCGAACCCCTCCGCGTGGGCCTACCACCGCCCGATCGTCGAAGAGAACAACGGCTGGGCCGCCTTCATCACCACGCCGCGCGGCCGCAACCACGCCCACGCCATGTTCGGCCACGCCGAGCGCACGCCGGGCTGGTTCTGCGAGCGCCTCACCGCGGTCGACACCGGCACGCTGACGTCGACACAGCTGCAGGAGGCGCTGGAAGAGTACCAAGCCTTGTACGGCGCGGATGTCGGCGAGGCCCAGTTCCGGCAGGAATACCTCTGCGACTGGCACGCCGCCATCTTGGGCGCCTTCTACGCCCGCGAGATGAAGGACGTGCGCGACGAGGGCCGCGTCGCGCCGGTCGATGCCATTCCCGGCGAGCCGGTGCACCGCGCGTGGGACTTGGGCGTCGGCGACGACACCAGCATCTGGTGGTCCCAGTCGCGCGGCGGCCAGCTCAGCATCCTCGACCACTACGCCGCCTCCGGCGTCGGGCTGGAGCACTACGCCGGCGTGATCGAGGCGAGGGCGAAGGAGCATGGCTGGAAACACGGCGACGACTACGTCCCGCACGACGCCAAGATCAAGGAATGGGGCAGCGGGCGCACCCGCGTCGAAACCATGCAGCAGATGGGGCTGCGGCCGATACTGGTGCCGCACCACAGCTTGGATGACGGCATCAACGCGGTCAGGAGAACGCTGCCCTTATGCGTCTTTCACCCCCGCACCGAGGTCGGCGGCCTCGATGCGCTCGAGCAGTACCGCCGCGAGTGGGACGACGACAAGAAGGCGTTCAGGGCGAACGCCGTCCACGACTGGACCTCGCACCCGGCGGACGCCTTCCGCTACCTGAGCATGGCGTGGCGCCGCGCGCCGGTGCGCAAGATCAAGCCGCCTCCGAACCCTGCCTTCAGCGGCTGGGTCATCCCGCCGCCGCCCGAGCCGAGACGGAGAGCCATGCTATGAAGAAGCGCAAGACCAAGCCGAGCCTGTCAGCGGTCATCCGCGACCTGCGCGCGCAGCTCGCCGACGCCCGCTGGCAGCTCGCCTGTGCCAAGGAAAAGATCCGCGAGCAGCGCGCGCAGGACGCGATCAACTACGCCGCGCTCGATCGCTGCGCCGACGCGGTCACCGCCAACGAGCGCGCGCTGTTCGAGGCCAGCCCCGCCTACAAGCGTTATCAGGAGTGGCGCCGCACCGGGCAGTTCGTCCGCAAGGGCGACTGGAGGGCGCCATGAGCTGGCGCGACCGCATCGCCCAGACCCTCGTCGGCGCCATGCGCGACATCCGGCCGCCGCGCGAGGACCTGTTCGACGTGGCGCGCTCCAATTTCAGCTTCGGCAAGGTCGGCAGGCGCGAGATGGCGCCGGTCGACCGGCTGCAGGGCGGCGTGTCCACCGATCCGCGCGAGCTGGAGCGGGTGAAGCGGCTGGCCGACCAGATGAGCGGTCCCGGCGGCTACGTCGAGCGCCTGATCGCCGACGACAGCGGCGCGATCGTCGAGGGCCAGCACCGCTTCGACGCGCTGCGCGGCCTCGGCGCCGCCGACGTGCCGGTCCACCGTGTGGTCGACCTCGCGCGCGGCTACGACACCGACGCCGTGCGCGCCGCCATCCGTGAGGCGGGCCTGCGCCATCCCGACCAGATACACCAGCTCGCCGGACGCGCCTTCGACGCCGCGCACCAATACGGCTCGCCGATGGGCGCGCTCGCCGCCACCGAGCTGCCGCCGCCCTACATGGGCGCCTACGAGGCCGCGCTGCGCGCGATGGAAAACCGATGAGCGAGCTGACCGATCGCATGCGCACCTGCGCCGCCTATATCCTGCAGCGCAAGGGCGAGGGCGACCAATGGGCCGCCGAGATCGTCGCGCTCGACGCCGTCGACCTGCTGGTCGAGGCTTCCAACCAGCTGCAGGCGCATCTGCCGGTCGAGCCGCAGGCGCAGCTGATGGAGATCCTCCAGCCCGTCGACCCGCAGCCGGCGCCGCCGGTGGCGCCCGCGGAGATGCCGGACGCGACGTGGCTCGGCCCGCATGATACGCTGCCCGCGCCGCGTTCGCCCAAAGCCTGTCCGCAGTGCGACAGCCGCGCCCACAAGAAGGTTTTCCGGCAGGGGCGCCAGCTGATGCTGCGCTGCCCGGTCTGCGCCAAGGAGTGGCCCTATGGCTGACACGCCCTCTCCGGCCGACGACGACGTCCGCCACGATGACTTGGAATTTGATGTCCGCCTCGAACCGGACAAGGCCGACGCATGGCTCAACCTGCTGCGCGAGAGCGAGAAGGCGTTCGACAGCTGGAACGACCACTGCGACAAGATCGACAAGCGGTATGCCAACATCGACCGCCTGAGCAATGCCAGCCGCGACCGCGAGTTCCAGATGCTCTGGGCCAACATCGAGGTGATCGGCCCAAGCATCTACGCCAAGCCGCCGGCGCCCGTCGTCGTGCCGAAGTGGAAGGACCGCCGCCCGGTCCCGCAGGCCGCCTCCGAGGTCCTCGAACGCTGCGTCACGGCCAGCTTCGACCTCTGCCACATCAACGACCTGATGCTCCTCGTGCGCAACGACGTCGCGCTCTACGGCCGCGGCGTGGCGTGGTGCCGCTACGAGGAGAAGGACGAGCACCACGACTACGAGTGCGTCTGCGTCGACTTCAAGCAGCGTCGCGACTTCCTTCATTCCGTCGCGCGCAACTGGTTCGAGGTGACGTGGGTCGCCGCGGCGAGCTACCTCACGCGCGCGCAGGCACGCGAGCGGTTCCACGCCACCAGCGGCGACAGCTACAAGGAGGCCGACTACAAGGTCGACCGCGACGTCAAGGAGATCGGCGGCGCCGACAGCCGCGAGCGCGCCAAGTTCTGGGAAATCTGGGATAAGGCCAACAAGCGCGTCGTGTGGGTCGCCGAGGGCTGCGAGGACATCCTCGACGAGGCGGACCCACACCTCGATTGCGTCGACTTCTTCCCCTGCCCCAAGCCGGCCTACGGCACCGTCCAGCGCGGCAGCCTCGTGCCGGTGCCGGACGTGCTGCAGTACGAGGACCAGCTCAACGAGATCGACACGCTCACGGCCAAGATCCACGCGCTCTCCAGCGCGCTGGAGGCCAAGGGGTTCTACCCGGCCGGCGGGGCTGAACTCAGTGAAGCCATACAGGCCGCGATAACCACCAATACGCCCGGCCGCATGCTGGTCCCGATCAGCAACTGGGCCGCCTTCGGCGGATCGAAAGAGGTGATCATCTGGCTGCCCATTCAGGAGATCGCGGCGACCATCCAGCAGTGCGTCACGCTGCGCCAGCAGATCATTCAGGACATCTACCAGATCATGGGGCTGTCCGACATCATGCGCGGCGCCACCGACGCGCGCGAGACCTTGGGCGCGCAGGAACTCAAGACGCAGTACGGCTCCTCGCGCATCAAGGACAAGCAGGAGGAGCTGGTCCGCATCGCGCGCGACCTCGTCCGCATCACCGCGGAAATCATCACCGAGAATTTCGACGAGCTGACCATCATCGCGATGAGCCAGACCCAGCTCCCGACCACCAAGATGCAGGAGAAGCAGGCGCGCGAGCTGTCCCAGCAGTTGATGCAGCAGCAGCAGCAGCTCGCCATGGCGCGCCAGATGCTGCAGCAGCAGCAGCAGCAACCCCCTCCCGGTGGGCCCCCACCCGGCGGCCCGACCGCTCCGGGAGCGCCGGGAGGCGGCCCGCCAGCCGCGTCGCCTCCCGGACCGCCCGCGCCCGGCCAGCCGCCGGGCGGCGACCCGCAGGCGCTGCTGGCGCAGGCCGAGGCGGTTATCGCGGAGGGCCACAAGGCGCTCAAGAAGATCATCGAGGCGCCGACCTTCGATCAGGTCATGGAGCTGTTCCGCGACAGCCGCATCAAGGCGTTCACGCTCGACATCGAGACCGACAGCACCATCCAGCTCGACGAGAACTCGGAGAAGCAGCGCCGCGCCGAGTTCATCGCGGTGCTGGCGCAACTCCTGCCGCAGTTGACCCAGATGGTCTCGGGTGCGCCGCAGACCGCGAATTTCTGCGGCGAGGTGCTCAAGTTCGCCACCGCGCCGTATCGCGCCGGACGTTCGCTCGATGGCGCGATCGATGACTTTGTCGAGCAGATGAAGGCCGAGGCCGACAAGCCGAGGGGGCAAGACCCGGCCACGGTGCAGGCGCAGACCGCGTTGCAGATCGAGCAAATGAAGGATGCGCGCGAGCGCGACAAGGACAAGGCCGACGCGCTGCTCAAGACGCAGGACTTAAAGCAGCGCGACGATCACAAGAAGATGGAAATTGCCAGCAAGGAGCGCATCGAGCGCGCCAAGATGGACACGAGCGGCCAGCAGGACGCCGCCAAGGCGCGCCAGACCAACCTCAAGGCGATGGCCGATCGCGAGAAGCATCAGGCCGACATGATCGGCACGCAGGCCGAGATCATGGCCGAGCGCGAACGCATGTCGATGGAACGCGCCGCCAGTCAGGACAAGATAAACCTGCAGCGCCAGCAGTCGCAGCTGAAGAGCAACGACATGATGGCGCGCGCCGATGAGCGGCGCCAGATGCAGGCGTTCAAGATGAGCCAGCCACCCACTCGACCGGGAGTGTAAGATGCCCGTCGCACCGATTGTCAAGTACAACACCTTCATCGACGAGCTGTCCAAAGCCGGCCACAACCTCGCCACGGCCGTGTTCAAGGCGGCGCTGACCAATACCGCGCCGAACCTGCTGACCGACACGGTCTGGAACACCACCGTGGCGCCGGCTCCGGCCGCCGCCAACGGCTACCCGGCCGGCGGCAATACGCTCACCACGTCGAGCGCGACGACCACCACGGGCGTGTTCAAGCTGGTGCTGGCCGACAGTGTGTTCACCGCCACCGCGGGCGGCATCGGCCCGTTTCGCTACGTCATCGTCTACAATTCGAGCGCGGGCAACAAGGTGGTCGCTTCGATCGACAACGGCGCGTCCGTCACGCTCGCCGACACCGACACCTTCACGGTCGACCTCGACCCGACCAACGGTACCCTCACGGTCCAGTGATGAGCGCGCATGTCCTTCGTCAAGCCAGTCGTCCCGGAACGATGGGACCGCGGCAAGTGGGACGCGGCGCACTGGGACGGCCAGCTCGGGCAGACGACCGGCACGCTCGCGGTCACGGTCACGCCGCAGACCGCGGATCTGAAGGTCCAGCGCAACTACAAGCTCACCGGCTCGACGCTTGGCGTCACGGTCAGCTTCAAGACCGCCAGCCTCTCGGCGCACCGCGACTTCCGCCTGACCGCGACGACGCTCGGCGTCACGGTCAGCCCCAAGACCGCCGACCTGAAGATCAGGCGCGGCTATATCCTGACCGGCTCGACGCTGCCGGTCACGGTCGCGTTCAAGACCTCGTCGGTTGGCTCTGGCCGCAGGGTCGCCGGCACGCCGCTGCCGGTCACCGTCACGCCCAAGACCGCCGCGCTGCTGCTCGGGCGCCGGCTGACATCCGCCAAGCTGTCAGTCACTGTCAGCCCCAAGACCGCCACGTTGTCAGCCGGGCGGCGGCTGACATCCGCCAAGTTGTCAGTCACCGTCAGCCCCAAGACTGCCACCCTGCGCTCGGCGTGGCGCCTGACATCCGCCAAGCTGCCGGTCACGGTCAGCTTCAAGACCGCCAACCTCGTCAAGTCGAGCGGCAACCAGATCGTCGCCACGACGCTGCCGGTCACGGTGTCGTTCAAGACCGCGACGCTCACCGTCGGCATCATCTCGGACGCCTTCGTCCTGAGCGGCACGCTGCTGCCGGTCACGGTCAGCCTCAAGACCGCCACGCTCACCGTCGGCGTGACGCAGGACAATATCGTCCTCACTGGCACGTCGCTGCCGATCGTCGTCACGCCGACCACGGCCGACCTGATCGTCACGGCGGCGCCCTCCGGCGATATTGTTTTGACCGCGACGGCGCTCGCGATCATTGTCTCGGGCAGCTTCGCCGAGCTGGAGCACGTCCGCGCGCCGCCGCAGCCGCCGCAGCTGCCGCCGCCGGGCGTGCTCAACTTCGGGCGGCGCGCCTACATTCCGGGACGGCTGTGATGATCGAGGGCGATCACGTTGCGATCTACACGCTGCTCGCGCTGGCGGTGGTCTGCGCCGTGATCGTGTTCTGGGCCGTGGGGGCGCTATGAGCTGGCGCGACAAGATCGCTGCGGTGCTCGCCGGCAAGGTCGGCGGCCCGACGCCGACCGGCATCCACGCCTATCACTCCTCACCGCACGACTTCGACAAGTTCGACCTGTCCAAGCTGCGCACTGGCGAGGGCGCCAACGTCTACGGCGCCGGGACGTATCTGGCCGAAAACCCGCAGGTGAGCGGGCAGGGCGGGCAGTATTGGATGCAGTTTCTGAACAGGTTTAAGGGCGACGAGGGATTGGCTGCCGACATGCTGCGTTACCGTGGTTTTGACCGCGAGCAAGCTGCCGCAGCTTTGCGAAAGAACATTGCCGAACATCAGGCGGAGTTGGACGCCAAGGCGTTCATCTATCCGATGTCGGACACGCCGCCGACGCCGATGACCGATGACATACTGCTTGGGCATCGCATGAACATGGAGAAGCGGCAACGCGCACTCGATCTGTTGGAGAGCGGCCATCCGGTCGGCCCGCGCACCTACGAGGTGAACTTCAGGGCCAAGCCGGAGGAGTTGCTCGACTGGGACAAGCCGCTCGCGCAGATGTCACCAGAGGTGCAGGAGCGACTTCAAAAGGCTTGGTTAGCGCATCCCGAAGGCCACTCCAAGCAAACGGGCGGTCAGATTTATGAAAGCTCTCGACTGGTTCGTGGGGACTACCGCGATCCTGCGGCCGCATCGAAAAAACTGGCTGACGCAGGCATCCCCGGCATCCGCTATCTCGATGAAGGATCGCGTCGAGGTGCCGGCGGCATGACATCTGCCGGCATGCGGCTCGACGTGCCGCCCAAAACCTACAACTACGTCGCGTTCGACCCCTCCAAGCTCGACATCATGGCGAAGTACGGCGTCGTCGGCGGCGTGCCGCTTGGCGCCGCCACGATGGGCGGAACGATCGATCAGAGCAGCTACGGAGAGCGGCAATGAGCGACCGCTACAACCCGTTCGGCCTGCCCTATCTCGACCGTCCCGCCGAGACGCCGAACTACGCGGTCGACAGCCGCTGGCCCGACCAGCCCGACGTCGCCAACGCTTTCAAGATGGGCGGCCTCGCCGGCACCGACCAGTACGCCCCGACCACCTACGCGCCGTTCGACGCCTACGACCGCGCCCAGCAGGCGCAGCACCGCGACGAGCGGCAGCAGCAGGCGATCCAGCGCAGCGCCGACGTGGCGCGCGGGCTCAGCGGCCAGCACGGCCCGGCCGACATCCGCCCGGTGGTCGGCGGCATGCGCATGGCCGACATGGCCGGCGAGATGCTCGCGCCCGACGACGTGTTCGGCGCCACCACGCTGTTCAACCCGGTCAGGATCGGGCGCAAGGCCATCCCCGCGGCGGCCGGCGCAATACTGGGATCGGACACGGCCGAGGCGGGCGCGCGTCCGCGCAGCATCGGCAGCTTCCTCACGCCGAAGCACGCGGCGACCACCGAGAATTGGATCATGGGCGGGCTGGCCGACCCGAACTGGCACGGCGTGTCTGGCATCAAGCTGACCAAGCCGCTGCACGAGTTCGAGGCCAACCGCGTCATCACGCGCCCGATCCAAGAGCACGTCATATCGCCCGAGGCGTTGCAGGGTGGTTGGCTGCTCCCGGCGTGGGGCGATCGCGCCATGGCCGACGCGCAGCTGCGCGGCGTCGGTGGCCGGAAGTTCGAGCTGCCGACAGAGCTGCAGGGTGGTCACGGCTACATGCCGGGAAACACCGATCTCGGGCAGGTCTGGGCATCCGACAAGGGTGTCATCTCGACCATGGCCGGGCGCGCACGGCGGCTCGCCGAGCAGGAAGGCGCGCCGGTCTACATCCCGTACACCGCGATGAGCGAACGCTCGGTCGACTTCTCGCACCATATGTCCGACACGCTTGCCGAGATGCTGAAGGACGCCAAGATCATCAAGGCGTCGAAGGACCCGAAGCGCGGGACGGCGGAGACGTTCGACGCGGCGATGCGCGAGCCGAAGGGCAAAGATTTCCCGGTGCCGTATCCCGACTTCCCCGGCGTGCTGTCGCCCGAGCTGCGGCAGTATCTGGTCGGTGTGTCGGGCAAGGAGCGCAGCAAGCTGGCGCAGCTGATGGATGCATCGCGTTACCAGAGCGGCGGCTTCCCCAACGTGGCCGAGGCGCGCTTCGCCGTCACCGATCCGCGGCTGCTGCATCAGCCGTCCGGCGCGGCGGGCATGTCGATCTCGCGCGTCAATCCCGACGCCATCACGCCGAGCGGGCACCGTACCTACAACACGGCGCTCGGCGGCGAGTACATCGGCGGTTTCGAGCGTCCGGTGCCGAAGGAGATCATGTATCCTGACATCATCAGGGCGCACGCGCAGCGCACGTCCAATCCGTCGCAGCAGGACTATCTGTTCCGCAGCGGCAGCGCGCCTGTCGCGCAGCGCGCTGACGATCAGTGGCTCGAAGGCGTCATGCGCTATCTGGAAGGGATGCGAAATGGTCCGCGATAGTGTGCGGCGTGTGCTTGATCGAGAGCGGCAGGCCGCTTTTGCGGGCTGCAGCCTCTGCAGCCGCGTGCGCCATCTCGCTGTCGGTAAACTCGCCGACGAAGTCCACGATCTCGTGCTCGGCGTCGAGCGACACCAGCCAGTACTTGTCCGGCCCCTCGGACACGTCGAGCAGCAGACTGCGCGCTTCACGGCTGACCATGCTCATGCTTCTATGGTACAGCAACCCCGGAGGAGACTGCAATGGCTCAAAGTGCATTGACGGTTACGCCGCCCAGCCCGACGCCGCCGACGAACATGTCGTTTACCGGCGCCACGCCGCCGAACGTGCCCAACTACACCAAGCTCACCTACGCGAACTACAACGGCGGCGGCGCCATGCCGTCCTACGTCACCAACCCGCCGCCCTACTTCGACGACGGTACCGCCGGCGCGCTGCACACCTTCGCGGCCAACACCGCGGCGCTCGCCTCCGGCACCGGCGCGACCTCGGGCGGCACCGAGAACACCTACCCCGGCGCCGACACCGCGCCGATCGACACCGTCAACGCGATCGGTGCTGTTCCGGCGAGCACCAGCGTGGCGCACGAGGGCGCCGGCACCGAGGTGACCGTGCTCGCGCCCGGCAACATCGTCCACACCTACCCCGGCGGCGGCACGCTCGACATGAGCCGCACCGCCTCGTCCGGCCCGGTGCAGACCGCGGCCACGCTCGCG
>Ga0193738_1000272_pt1 | contig 33659 bp, 27 predicted proteins | sample L2a1metaG_FD_144927 | JGI IMG/M metagenome (GOLD analysis project Ga0193738, IMG submission 144927) | Soil microbial communities from a riparian zone of the East river system, Colorado, United States - L2a1 | ecosystem: Environmental > Terrestrial > Soil > Riparian zone | place: USA: East River... | reverse complement strand
GCAGGACCTGGTTCAATCACTTATTGGGTTAAAAGATATAAGAATTGGTATCACTCCTTTTTTTAAAGTGAATGGTCACTATGTTTTTTCAGAATTACATAATAGCAATAGTCTTTTGTTCAAACATTATAAGGCTGTAATGGAAAGAGACACTGTAAATGATTGCTGCCGTGAATTATTCATGGGAACTGATAAGCCTATTATCTATGAAAAGATCGATGAAGAAAGAGTAAATGAAATAGATTACCTCAGTTTTTATTTTGACCAGGGGTACCGAAGTTTGATATTAGCTCCGCTGAAACATAATGGAGATTTGTGGGGTATTCTTGAGATCGGTTCAGATCATGAAGGAAAACTTAACTATAAACATATTGGAAGGCTCGATGTTGCGATCCCCCTGTTTACCCGTGCTATTGAAAAAAGTGCTGAGTCTTTGGACAATCAGATCGATAAAGTAATTAAAGAACAATTTACTGCAGTGCAACCATCGGTGGAATGGAAATTTACCGAAGCAGCCTATAATTATATTATACAAAAACAACAAGGCAAAGATCCGAAGCCCGAAAGAATAGCGTTCGAATCTGTCTACCCTTTATATGGCGCTATAGATATTCGCAATTCATCTGTAGAAAGATCGCAATCGATCCAGCTTGATTTTATCGAACAACTACAAATGGCTGCTACAGTTATTAAAAAAGCGCAAGCAACAATGCCTTTCCCCTTGTTGCAGGAAGTACAATTTAAAATCGATAAGCATATTTCTGCCGCAAGTGATGTATTGCAGAATGATGAGGAAACAATCATTCACGATTTTTTACAAAACCAGGTAGCTTCAATTTTCAAGCACCTGAAAGGAACTGCACCGGCAATTCAAAAGGATATTGATGGCTATTTCGCTGCGCTTGATAAAAATATGGGATGATCTATCATCACCGAAAAGAATTTGAAGAAAGCATAGCAAAAATAAATGAACAAGTGTGCCGGTTTGTGGATCGGGAGCAGACCTCTGTTCAACAGATCTTCCCCCATTATTTTGAACGCTATGTAACAGATGGAGTTGAATTCAATATTTACATTGGCCAGACACTTTCGCCCAGGAAAAAATTTGATGAGCTTTATCTGCGCAATATGAAAATGTGGCAGTTGACCACGTTGGCGAAAGCATCACGTCTTACCCATGAATTGTGTAAGCAACTAAGTCATCCAATGAAAACAACACAATTGATCCTTGCACACAGCACACCGATCTCAATAAGTTTCCGGGCTGATGAAAGAAAATTTGATGTGGATGGCGCAGGTAATATCCGATACGAGATAATTAAAAAGAGAATTGACAAGGTTCGAATAAAAAATACTAATGAAAGATTTACTCAACCTGGTAAGGTCTCCATTGTATACAGCCAACCAAAAGATGCCGAGGAATATGCGGAGTACATCGAGTTTTTACAAAATCAAAAATTATTAAAACCCGGCATCGAGCATCATGATCTGGAAGAGTTACAAGGTGTATCGGGATTAAGGGGATTAAGGGTAGACGTTCAATATGAAGATGATAATAGTATTCAAAATCCGCCGCTTTCATCCATGACTGATGAACAGTTGCTAAAAGGAAAATAAAGAAAATTGTTCAGCAGTGATCATTCTAAAAAGTAACGGCCACCAAAATGATGACCGTTACTATATTTCAAACCAATTTGAATTCTAATAATCAACTCTTCCAATTCTATTAGCCACTTCTTTCCTTCCAAAAGAAATAATTATTAAAGCAATACCGCCCAGAAGTAGTTGTACTCCTATAAAAAGACTGGCGCCAACACCAGTGCCAAGATTAAAGATCAATACAACAGCCGGCAGCAAACATAAAACTCCGGCAATAACAGTTACCCACCGCAAGGACTGATGCTTCATGAATACTATTCCTTGTTCAATAAAATGTAAGGCCAAAAATACCATCCATAATCCAAAGAGTATCTCAACAATTCTTGTCGTTGTAAATAAATTCATCAACATTACTATTCCAAATACGATCGTAAGCAAACTCCATAAAAGAGAAGACTGTTCTTTCTTATCACGATCAGCTGACATCCATGATATTATCCCAACAAGACCTGTAAACAATATCAATATGCCGATCCAAACAGATATCCCCTTCAGTGCATTTAGGGGGTTATTGAATACATAGATGCTTAGGATGATCAGTACAATTCCCTGGATCATGGTTACCCACCATTTTCGTGATGTTGGTTTTGGCATAATTAAATTTTTTAGTACTTAAAAATAGCCTGGAATTTGCGTTTCACTTTTTCAACAATTTTGCTTTCCCTAATTGTTTCATCAACGTGGATATATAAGTCCTGCTGAAACTGGATAAAGATGATGGATTAAATATTTCTGACTGGACCGCAAACATCTTTTCCTGCGAAGCCTTATCAAATAAATTACTCTGCATGATATAGGTCTTGTCAGTTGAATAATAACCTGTAGTAGTCAACGTGGAATAATAATGAGTGTAATAGCCAAAAAAACTTCCGGCCCATGAATAATCAGACTGCATTGTATATTGAGTACCCCCTGCAGTATATCCCACATCTTCATTCTTATCTAATAAAGAAGTCAGGAAAACAGCATCACAATCACTGGCTTTTATTTTTTCAATAAGAGCTTCTACGGCAGGTGGTTTAGGATCTTTTAGATCTGCTGGTAATACCTCATAACTTTTTATTGCTTTATGACCCCTTGAAATAATAGTGGCTGCTATATCATTTTCCAGCTTTACTCTTGCTTCAATATCAGCAGTCATAACTATAACAAAAAAATTGGTATATGATTTACCTTGTATTTTTTCTTTATTTACCCATACTCCCGCGGTTTCTTTAGAGGAGGCACAAGATGCAAGGATGATCACGAGCAGGGCTAATGATAAAAAATGTTTTCTTTTCATTCTTATTTTTTTGAATTTGATTTTAAATTTAAACAGCGATTATAATAGTATTGTTTTTTAGCTCTGCTTTACTTTATTTACAAAACCTTTTCAGCGGCGCAAAAATTACGATAAAAAGAGCAATAAGTAAGCGTATATCTTACCCGCCATTGTTAAATAAAACAGGTGGTTTTGTTTTCATTATTTCTATCTTCTCAGAAGAAAAGATGACTTAATGCATTGCCCATAATGCCAGTACCTGAAGGTTTTAATCCCAGGAATTTCGTGAACACTGATGATCCCATTATTCCTTTCAGTTTTTCAAAAAGTCCTTGCTGCAGTGGATTGAATTTTGACAAATAATTTGTCGGGTTAGAATCGGCAAGACTTGTAATGTCTTTTTTCTGTTTCAAAAAACCGCCAATTGCATCCATAAGCTTCGGCTTTTGTACAGCAGGTAATGTTAGCCTGCTCGTAAGATCATCAACTATACTGCTTGTTGTTTTATCAACATCATCAATTGCTGGTGGCTTAATAAAGTCTTTTGATGAAGGAGATGTTTTAGGAACAGTAATCTGTGCATCGCAAATTCCAAAAGAGGCAATTAGCAAAAATGCTAAAGTGATCTTTTTCATTCTTTAAGTTTTAATGATTAATGGTAAAAATCTGGTTTAGCTTTTCATGTAAATTGGTATTTGTAAAATAAAATTATAACTATTATTTGAGCTTCCTGATTCCCGGGCTAGTAATTTGTAAGTAGTAATTTTTGTCTTATGTTTCTAAGCATTGATTGTTTTTTAATAAGCTCTTTATACAAAAGAACGGGCCATTAAAATAATGGCCATTCTTTCATGAATGTATTTAATATTACTGTGAACTTTGTTCACAACCTGCAAATTTTCTATTCTTTGCTAAAAGCCCTTGCTGCTTCTTTTTCCAGGTCCATGTATTGTTCTTTTCCTGTACTAACTTTTACGAAGGAGATATTGCCACCTTTAAATTCACCGGGTGATTTATATTGTTTGCTTACGGGATCGCCACTATCATAACCAACACATAAACCATCTCCTACCAATGTGAATTTGCCAACTTGTGCTTTCATTGGACCTATTGCAACTTCTTTATCATTGATATACAGCTTAGCAGTTCCCATTGATTCGCGATGCTCCCCTGCTTTTTCTTTTGTGAACTCCATACCAAAAGTATAGTTGCCGGGTTTAATAGCAGTACCGACCAATTGATATTCTGTAATACCAAGGAAATTATAGACATAATAAAGCCTGTGATCTTTAATGAACAAGCTATGACCTCCGAACCGTGAACCATGGGCAAAGATGACTCCCGATGCATTGGCATCTGTGATCTGTACATTAGCAACGATCTTGTATGATTTACCTCTTATATTTACCGCCACTGCTTCCGGTACGGCACTTGTATGTGGATAATAGGTATACATGTCCTTTGGTGCTTCTTCTTCCGGACGCTCAATAGTTAAGATCTCTGTTGCTGAACGGTCATCTAATGGATACGCAAAATTTTTCTTTGCTTCTTCATCATACAATTTCTTTAGGGCTTCTAATTTTTCCGGATTTTCTTTTGCGAGATCATTCGACTCTGAACGGTCAACTTCTACATGATAGAGTTCCCATTTATCCTGGTAGAATTTGCCCTTACTGGTAAGTGGAGCATGCACAGCAACGGCTTTCCATCCATCCTGCCAAATGGCACGGGTACCAAGCATCGTGTAATACTGAACATGTTTTTGAGTAGGGTCATCAGGTTTTGCATTAAACAACGGGTATTGTTCAACCCCCTTGTAAACCTTTGGCATTTCAAGTCCGCATATTTCAAGAATAGTTGGAACAATATCCACTGCATGATGATATTGATTACGTATCTCGCCTCTGGCTTTGATGCCTTTTGGCCAGGAAATTACTAAAGGACATTCCGTGCCACCAGCATAGTTTGCATATCGTTTAAACATTTTGAAAGGAGTAGACAACGCTGCTGCCCATCCTGTAGGGTAATGCTCATAAGTATTTGGTCCGCCTAACTCATCGATCAATTTCATATTTTCAGCCAACTCATCAGGGAATCCGTTAAAAAATTTATTCTCATTTACAGAACCATTTGGACTTCCTTCTCCAGATGCGCCATTATCAGATGCATACATAATTACTGTATTCTCATATTGACCTGTTGCTTTTAAATAATCTATTATACGGCCGACCTGTGCATCTGTATATTCAGAAAAAGCAGCATACACTTCGCATAAACGGGAGAATAATTTTTTCTCATCTGCATTAAGTGATTCCCAGGGACGTACATGATCTCCGGGAGCGGCCATATCTGCAGGCATTGGATTAAATTCAGTAAGCTTTGTATCTTTTGGTATAATACCTTTTTCGATCATGCGTGGCATTATCCATTTGCGGTAAGCATCATATCCATCATCAAACACACCTTTATACTTCGCGATATAATCTTTTGGCGCCTGGTGAGGAGCATGATTAGCTCCGGGGCAAAACCACATATACCATGGCTTGCTTGGGTTGGCAGATTTTTGATCACCGATCATTTTGATGGCCTGGTCAGCAAGATCTTTTGATAAATGATAACCTTCTTCAGGACTATAAGGTTGTTCAATAGCATGATTATCTTCTGTAAGGTCAGGATAGAACTGATTTGTTTCACCACCTATAAAACCATAAAAGCGATCATAACCTTGTTGAAGTGGCCATTGACTTTTATTGGCTCCAGCTGAAAGATCAGTTTCGGGAACATTATGATCTTTCCCTAGCCAGAAAGTACTCCATCCATTATCATTTAATATCTGTGCCATCGTAGTAGCTTGTGGAGGCAGCTGACAACTATATCCGGGAAATCCATTAGCCCCTTCGGTGATTGCCCCCATGCCATTTAAGTTATGATTGCGACCCGTGTTGATACATGAACGGGTTGGCGAGCACAATGCCACTGTATGCCACTGTGTATAGGTTAAACCATCAGCAGCCAACTTATCCATTGTGGGCATATTGATTCTGCCGCCATAAGGTGACCAGGCGCCTAAACCTGTATCATCATATAAAATGAATAGAATGTTTGGCGAGCCTTCCGGAGCTTTCTTACGAATGAAAGGAGTCCAGTCAGCTTTTGAATCGCGAACATCAAGTTTGATGTCGCCGTTAAAAGTTGTTTCGGAAGTCGAAGCAGATTTGGTTTCTTGTTGATCAGTACAACTGAACCCGATCACTGATATAATAGCGACCAGGATTGTGTTTAATGGTTTTGATTTCATCGTTTAAGGTTTTTATTTTTTGATACTTATTACAGGGAAACACTAAAGTGAAATTGGCTCTTGCAAAAGAGTAAGTGATAGCAAGAGTAAATTGCTGATACGTTAATGGTTCCTTGATCCTTTTTGGATAAATAGCCTATGAGGGTAAGCTTAAATAATAAAATTCATAAGGGGAATCACAGATAACCTAATTGCAGGGGGGTTTAGAGTTATCAAATATAAATAAAATCATTATAACTATCCCATTTACAAATATGGATTGAAAAGAAAATTGCAAATGATTCTATTGATGTGCTTTGAATATTTATGAACTCAGAATACTTCATTTAATCCAAAAAAGAAGCCGCTAGATTTATGACTTCCTCTTGCATAGTCTATACATATAGTCGATCTGCTCTCTTTGTTAAAAAGAATTCTTAAACCGGCTCCGCCTGCTGTTGCCCAATATTGAAATATTTTTTTTGTAAGATCATCAGAAGCAGATTGCATATTCACAAAGGCAACCCCACTTAGCAATTTATTTTTTGTGATCGGAAAGCGCCACTCTGCTTCAAAATCCGCATACTCAGGTCCTTTGAACCGGCCCATCGTGTATGCCCGGCCACTTCTCCCATAAGTATCATAGCCAGTCGCGGGCAACTCAAGATAAGGAACCGTACCATTAAGCGCATAAGAGGCCCAGTGCCATAACGCCAATACGTGTTCCGGATTTTTTTTACTCAGGCTAAAATATTTTCTGAGATCATACTGCAGCTGTACTGAGTTCTTAGTGCTGCCCATCCACTCCTGGTTAAAGCGTAAGTTGAAATCTGCATAAATACCCCCATAGGCACGGATAGGATGTTCTCTTGTGTTATATTGAAAGGATAGAAAAAAACCATTTGCAGAATATTTATTAGAATCGAAATCATTTCGCAAACTATAACGCAAATGCGCCGAGCTGGGATAAGATTCAAGTTGCTGGTCATGTATATTATTACGTATATCAAAGCTGATGCCTCCACCTGCAAACCAATTCGGGCTGATCTTTCGATAAACTTTTTCGGTAAGCCGGATAAAAGTAAACCTTATGAGGTCTGCGCTGTCACCGTCGGTTATATAATCTCTATTCCCAGTCCCAATACCGTAATCGTTTATTAAAAATTTTGATAGTTGCCAGTTCCCCTGGAAATTCCATTTATTTCCATCTGTAAATACATTGTGACGAGCCTGTGCTGTAATTACACCTCTTGAAGTATAGATCGCTTCAAGCCCAAAAGCAGATAGATCTGTATTTTTTTTTTCTCCATATTGTTTGACAGCAGAGATCTTGGCACCTAATACAACTCCAAAACTTGGATTATATCCTATTGATGGCAATATAGAGACCGTTGATGGCTTTTTAACTTTTGTACTATCCTTTTCCTTTTCTTTATTGAAGATCATCCTTATAATATCTCCCACGTCCTGTATTGGTACTAAAGTGGTTTGCATTCCTGTTTGTTGGGAATGTGCCACCACAGAAAAAAAACACTGGAAAAAAATGATTGCAAAACAAAAAATAAGATGTCTTTTATTTATCACTGCTATTTTTTGTTTTTTCTGCATTGGGAAATTCAATTTTTAAAATTAATTCAAATAAAAAAGCTGCAACATCCTGTCACAGCTTTTATTAAAATAACTCATTTGCGTGAATAAATTTATTGAGGTATGGTTGTTGGTGTTGTTGTTTTCTTAGATCCACCACCAAGTGCAAAGGTTATACCACCACCAAGACCAAATTGATACATAGAAGAATATGTGCTAACGCCAACTCCGCCACCTCCTGTACCAAAATATAATCCACCACCTGCTCCCTGCACTGCTGACAATACCTGCGTCTGTAACTTAATTGCCATTTTTTCTGATGCCCATATATTTGCTCCGAGCCTGAAGCCCCATGCAAATTTTGTGGCACTGTTTTCATTTCCGTTATCGGGATTATCAACATTGATAAAAGCTGCTCCGAGCATAAAACCACCAAATCCTTCCACTTTACTTCCGGGTTTTCTCATGTAACGATTGCCCGCAAGCATTAACCAATTAAAGCCCACATCAAAATTCGTTGTTTTTATTCCTGATAACCCAGGATATGCATATGTAGTTACAGCGGTAGTTTGTTGATTCAAATAAATAAGTTCTATTCCGCTTGAAGGTTGCGGTAAATACTCAAGACCAACACCCCATTGCAGACCTCCTTTGAATTTTCCCTCATAATAATTGCTATTATCATAATAGGAATCGAACTTGTCATCAAATACATACACTGCATAGCCATTTAATCGTGTAGTTTGTGAAGAAGCGTTAATAAAAAAGAATACTAATAAAATTGAAAGAATAGGTTTCATGTTTTTGTTTTTTAATGGTTAATTTATTTTTGTTTTTTTCTTTCCTTGTCGAATTGCGCAAACAGCATTTCGGTATATTCTTTACTTGATTTTTCAATTCCTGATGGATTGTCTGCTTTTGACTGAACGGACCAGATTATTTGCTGGGTTTCCGCATCATAGGCATTCGCTTCAATAAAATAAGTTTTGTCCGTTTGCCAATAACCAGGGCTATACAAGGTAGGCTGCCAGTAATTATAATATCCGTAGAAACCGGTGCCATAAGCCCCATAATGACCATATGGTCCATAGCCACCATACGGCGCATAACCTACACTTACTGATACCGCGCCAGGCTGATAATAGGTTTCACTTGTTTGATCAATTACAGCAATAGATAAAATTACATCGCAACCCTTGTCACGAATTAATTTCAATGCAAGGTCTCTATCACGCATATTCTCCTTATTAAAATTCGGAGGAAAAATTTCATACCCTTTTACTACATTAAATCCTCTTGCCTTTGCAGCTGCACCCAGGTCAGCTTCAAGAGCATACTTTACCGGATTATTTTGTATTAGCGCAGCCACAAAAACAGTAGTATATTTTTTTGCTGGCCTGTCAGGGTTCACCCATGATGTTGTGATCTTTTGAGAGGGGCCGCATGCAAAAAAAACTACCATCAAAACAACTAAAATTGGAAAAGTATATTTATTCATAATATTATTCGTTGATCATTTATAATTTTTCATCCTTACTAAAAAAAGCACCTTCGCTTTTTCCGTACTTCCTTATAATTCTTATCATTTTATTTACAGGCATATCCAGCTTTTTCAATTTTGATTCATGTACCAGTTTCATCTCACCTTGTTTAGCATCCGGTGGCTCGGGAAAAAAGATCATACAAAGACCATCAGGCTGCTTATCCACGAGAACGCCCATCTTCCAATCACCATCTTCGCCTATCAAAACTGGTTGCCAATTAGCTGCTGCGTCACTTACTATTTCGCTTGTTTGGGCTTTTATCATGGAATACCCGGGAATAAACACCAATATCTTGTCTTCTAATTTTGTGATCAACCATTTCACTCTTTTTCTTTCAATGAGCATTCCTGCCAGGTAACAGATAAATAAAATAAGAAGCAGGCTTATTAATGTAAGCAGTCCCACTCCAAGAACTCGTTCTGCGGGTAAATGCTTCTTTATTGGCAGGATCAGTTTTTGAACAAGTGAGATCGCTTTCCCTAAAATAAAGAACAATAACATAACTGGCAATAAAAATAAAATGATACCATTAAGAACCCGTTTGATCAAAGATTGATACCATTTCATACTGCAAGTGATTTTCCATACGAAATGTAAAAGTATTTGCGATGCTTGCCCAAAAGTTTACTTATCCAATACCACGTTCTCATAGAAGGAAAAATGAGGAGAAATTTCTCCTCATTTTCCCTGGTCGTATCTTGTTATTTTTTCAAGAAGCCGTCCTTGGTCATTTTTTCAGTAACCACATCGGCTATATCATTCACTGTTTTATCAAGTTTGGAAGGGTTCACTGTTTTTGTAGTTCCTGTCCAAATTAATTTATCAGGGTTAATTGAATAAACTGTTGTTTCAACAAAATAGTTTTTATCAGTAGTATAATAACCCGGAGTAGAATACATACCAGCCCCATAACCATAATATCTTCCATATCCGCCATAAAAACCAGTAGTAGTACCGGGCACATAAGATGTTTCCTTTTCTATATCAGCAAGGCGCATCAATAATACATGTGTAAACTTACCGTCAGTCAATACTTTCTTTAACGCTTCTTCGCTCGCCTCTTTTAACATATCTGTTGAAAGAAGAGTGTAAGAAGCGACCGCAGTACCGCTGATCCGTTTAGCAAGCTGGTCTTCAATAACCCGACGTGAAGTTTCATCTTTTACCATTGCTATTACAAGTGCTTTATTGGGTGCACTCGCGGTAACTGTGGCACCTGGCTCCATCCAGGTTTTTTCAATTTTTGTTGAAGGTCCGCAGGAAACAAGTGTTGTAATAACGATCAGCGATAAGATCAAATTTCTCATAATTAAAGTTTTTTTAGTTGTAATTAAAATTGCAGTATATGCAAAATTACTTTTTCTGAAATTTAAGCTAAATAATATAAATCATTGATCATAAAATAAACAATGATTTCATAAAATATTAAGGGTTATTTTGTCCTGGTACTTTCGTTTTATCCAGCTCGCCAATAAAAGGTATCTCTTCCTGTATGGTCAACCGGATACAATTCTCAATATAATCTTCAAGCTGTATAAACTTTGAAGCTTGCAAGCCTCCGATTATAGCAGTAAATTTTGTAAGATATTTTTGTTGAAACGTGGTATACTTAGTTACCCATGCCAGCTTTCTTGTTGTCAGGTCGGTTGCTGTTTTATTATCAAGTTTTTCATACTTGGTGGCATAATCCTCAATTAGCTTTATTCTTTCCTGTCCAAGTTTTTTGCGCTCAGTTTCATACACATCATACAATGACCAGAATTTTGCAGATTGTGCTTCTGGTATGGTCATATATGCCTGCACTACTTCTTTCTTTTCTTTTCCGAATATTGATTGGATCAGGTCAATGTCTTCTTTGTTAGATTGGCCGAACAGGCTTGCTGACAGAAGGAATGCTACCGCGATAAGATTTAATTTTTTCATGGTCTTTTTTTTAAGATGATTCATATTTTTATTTTCGAAGAGCAATTTACTATTTTATAAGACGGAACTTCTCATAATAATAAAGTGGACACAATATTAATTTAGTTATATAACTAAGATAAGTGTTAAACGGTTAATTAACGGTTAACTCAAAACAGGTGACTCTTTTGGCAGGTAGTGCGCTCTTAATCAATCCAGTATAATGTGATATATGAAATGTCAAGGTGATTTTTATCCGGCATCCGGAATTTATTCAAAAAACTCTGTTTGTTCAGAAGGATCAAAGCAATAACCATAATAAAAAGATTCTGTAGAGTATTTTTTTATCATCATAATTCACAAGACAATTCATTACTCTTATGGTTCCAAATTATTTTTAATCTGCCCAACCTGTTTCCTCTATATTGTGATTTATTATTTATTTTTAATTAAATCGATTTCTTCAAAATTTTAAACTCCGCTGATTTTTTTGAACCATGCACAACCCTGTTTTAAAAATATTCGGATTGATTCTTATATTAATGTTGTCCGAAATAGGGTTGGCGCAAAAGACAGATAAGGTTTCTTTGAGAAACGGAAATGTTTTAACCGGTGAAATTAAAAGCATGAAATTCGCCAAACTTCTTATTGATGTAGATGGTCCGGGTAAAATAGATATAAAATGGGAATATATAGTAAAGATCGAATCGAATAAAACATTACAAATAACCATGCGGCATGGGGAAGTATATGTTACCACCATGGACTCACTTTTTTCTGTAGTTCCATATGCAAGGCTAGATGATATAGTTGAAATCGTACGCATTAAAGACAAATTTATAAAAAGGCTTGATGGTAGTGTTAATCTTGGTTTTAATTATGCAAAATCAAGTGATAATGCCCAGTTTACCTTCAGTAGCACTACCACCTACCGTAAACCAAAAAGAGAAACTACTTTAAAATTAAACTCTGTACTGACGCACAATTCTTCAGACACTATTGTCTCAAGAAAACAAGATGTAGCTATTGACCATTACATTAAATTAAAAAATAGTTGGTACGCCAACGCTCTTTTTGGATGGCAACAAAACACACAATTGGGTTTGAGTAGTCGTTTTATACTAAATGGAAGCGGGGGTAAAATACTTATTAATAGCAATCATGAGCGTCTCTTAACAGGTGGTGGTCTTTCTTTTAATTTGGAGGACAGGGGTGATAGTACAGGGTATGTAAGTAACCTGGAAGGGCTTCTCATGATCCAGTACAAAAAATTCCGCTATGTATTTCCAAAGATCTCGATCGATGCGCAGTACATTCTTTATCCCGGTCTTACAGATTGGGGCCGGGTAAGGATGGATCTCCAGGTAAATATGAGTTATGAGTTCTTTAAAGATTTTAATGTCGGTCTTAGCTTTTATGATAGCTATGATAACCGTCCATCCGAAAAAGCCGCATCTACCAATGACTTCGGTATAAACTTTACGATTGGTTATGTATTCGGCAAGTAAAAAAGTTATATACCAAAATTTTTGAATAATTGCTGATAGCCCGGATTGCCCGGATCAAGTTGCTTTAATTTTATAGCTGCTTCCTTTGCTTTTATCGTATTATTGGATTGAATGTAAACAAAACAAAGTGCATAATACATTTCCGCAGATGATGGACTGATGGATACTCCTTTTTGTAAAACAGTTTCGGCTTCTTTGAATTTTTTTATTTCATTCAATAACAATCCATAATTATAATAAACTCTTGGGTTAGTAGTTTTTAACGCCACCGCTTTTGCAAATGATCGTTCTGCACCTTTTTTATCATTCATTTCATTATATAGTAATGCCATATTATAATAAATTCGATCATTATCGGGATCGATCTTTGCGGCAGTTTGCAACACCTCTAAAGCATTGTCGTTTTTTGACTGTGCATTGTATACAGTTGACAAATTGAGCCGGGCATAATTCATCATGCTGTCTTTTTTCAGAGCTCTTACATAAAATATTTCAGCATTACTAAAGTCATTTAATCGCAGGTAATAATCGGCGATCATTACGTTACCAACTGAAAAATCCGCCTGGTAAAGAACATAGTTTTGAAGTTCACTACGGGCAGCAGAAAATGCCCGGGAGTATTGGCCGGGTATCTCTTTTTCAGGGATCGTAATATAGAGATCGGCAGCAGCGATCCTTACTGCCCTTACTTTGTCTGAAAGCAATGGACCAACATTCTCCCGCCAGTTACCAACCGGAAAATTTGAAAGACTTCTCAACGCCCTGTATCTTATATGTGCATCACTATTAGAAAGAAGTTGTAGCAAATTAGATAAACTGTTCTGTGTTGGAATACTTCCCAGGTAATGAGCAGCGGTTGCTTTTACAATGTTTGGTACGGCTGTATCTCCTAAAAGTTTTACAAGATGTGCCTCGCTGCTATCATCAATTTTACTTCCGGGAATTAGATCATCTGCAAAATGATATTTACGAACAGGACCATACCATTTTACTATAGCATCAGTGGCCCATTGAGATGTTTTATTATTATGACAGCTAGTACAAGCATTGGGTGTTCCATATTTTACCGAAAGATCAGGACGGGGAACCCGGAAACTGTGATCATGTCTTAGATCAATCTCCATATATATCTTTCCCGGCATGTGACAACTTTTACACTCCGAAGCAGCAATACCAACCGGGTGAAACGTATGAGAAGGATCATCATATTTTTTTTCATGACACTGCAAGCACAATTGGTTAGCAGCAAAAAGAATTTTTCCTGAATGAGGGTTATGACAGTTGCTGCATTTTACATCCCGATGAAACATTTTGCTTTGCAAAAAAGAAGTATATATATAATCTTCATCATTCACCTGCCCGTCAGCATGAAAATGTTCGTTGCTCGGAATTTCAGGAATATAATTATCCATGATCTCTCCGCTCTTAGTTAAAGTAGCGCTGATATCACTTTTACGTGCATGACAGGGTGCACAAGTATTTATTTGCGGCAGTTGCGCTGAGTTTTTATCAAGATAATAGCCGGGGATCTTTTTCCCGTTTTTATGATCACTGCTATTTACAAAGTCAACATGCAATTTGCCGGCACCATGACAACTTTCGCAACTAACATTAATTACACTGTAAGTAGTATGATAGCTATCTGAGTCAACATTATAATTCTTTTGAAGATTGGTAGAATGACAGGAAGCACACATCGTGTTCCAGTTTTGTGAATTGGCAGTCCAGTGAAACCAATCATTGGAAGAAACTTTTTGTCCTGCATACTGATGAAACCATTTTTTTTGTTTTGTATCCCAGCTAACTCTCGGTACCTGCATTCTTCCCCCGGGAAATTCAACAAGGTATTGCTGCAACGGTGTGAACCCAAATATATATTTCACTTCATAATCATGATTGCTGCCATCATCGCCCTGGGTATTAATAAAGAATTTTCCATCTCTTTTAAAGAACCTGCTGGTTACTCCATCAGCTGTAAAACTTACATTATTAAAATTCCCTTTTACTGTTGAATCATTTGGTGGCTGCATGGCCATAAAATGATCCGATTGCAGCCAATCGTCGTACTGTTTTGCATGACAACTTTTACATGACTGGTCACCAATAAATTCATTGTTCCCTGTCTGTAATGAAGATATTTCCTTATCCTTTGGTTTGCACCGTTGCAAAATCATTGTTCCTGAAAAAACAAAGAATATCATACTTACTACTACCAATATCATTGGTCTCTTATTCATTAACTTCTTTCTTTTAATATTTCAAGATACCTAAAAGACCTTGGAAAGGTATAATGATTATCCTTTTTACTATTTCGAATAAATAATTTTAAAAGAGATTTTCTTACTTACTAAATAAGTAAACCGAATAATTTTTGCAACAATTCTATTATTGAAAAATGAATTAGCAGGATCGGGATATATGGAATGAACAGCACCAGGATCACCATGACAACATCGTGAAGCCTGAATGGAACACTACGCATCTTTTCAGTAGACCTGTATACAGAAGAATAATCCTGGAGAGTAGAGGTGCTCACTTTCCTTTCCAATACTTTTTTTTCAATGGGAATATTTCTTAACCATTCCTCTTCAAACTTGCTGCTCAAATTTGCTCCCAGGTTTCCAAGATCCATTAGAGCCTGATGCCTGGTCTTTATTAATTTTATTATAAAAAAGAATAACGGTAAAAAAATAAGAACAACACATATGGCAATATTTCCAATCGCTTCGGCACGAATTGCCGTGAAGGAATCTGGATTTTCTGTTATCCTTACGATCATTTCGCCAGATGCGATAACATTAATTGCTAAAAAAAATAAACCAAAATATTTGTGAACATCAGCAACGATGCCTAACCCGGCAACCTGGTCGGGGTGAGTTGGCTGCAGGTTCAAACGGGTATTTGATAGCCTGAAAAGAAAGAGTGACCAAATAATATATCTCCAAAGCCATCTTAATATCAAAAATTGAAATATTGGGATTGAAACAAAAACAACCCATTTTCCTGCAAAACTTAATACTGTATCTCCTCCTTCAATTGCAAGTCTCCAGGATGTTACTTCATGCAATATTCCGCCCTGGAAAGGGCTTATTGTTAGTGCAATAATTATTAATAAAAAAATGATTTCCGGAACAGCCGAATTAATAAGTCTTTTTACACGTTGTAATTCTTTATTGAGAACAGCTTGCTTTTCATTATCATTCATTAATGTATCGGAAAAATATTTTTCCAGGTCGATTGATTTACTGTTTATAATTGCTTTTATCGTTAATAGAACGGGTAAGACGATCAATAAACGCACATGGATCGATACATCTTTCAAAAAGGGAACGCTAACACCTGAATAAATTGTTCCTTCAATCGCTGTGATGATCAAAAGTGGTAACCAGGTAATGCACAAAGCAACGAGAATCTGTTTAGCATTCGTATTCAAACCAATTTTCTGAACGGTTTTATTAAAAGGGCCGCCTTCTGAAATCGAGAAATATTCAAGGGGATGTTGATTTTGCTCCATGAAGAAAAATTTAGTTTTATGCTGATTCGTCAGCCACTTTGATCTTTCCATTTTTTGCCGCTGCTGCAAGTGCATTGAAATCTTTTTCAGTTTGATCTGCATAAGCAAAAGCAAAGTTCACCATTGCCTCATCTAACTCCCCGCTGTTACCTGCATAACCGGCGATCATTGCAGCGTCTCCCGACTTTGCATGAGCAAGTGCTAATGCCCATGCACACAATGAAGAGTACTGTGGCATGTTTTCAAGTTTTACTGTTTTAGGATCGAATTCAACTCCACCTTTCATATCACGCAACTGGCGGATATAAAAATGGAGACCATCCAGCTCACCCCATCCCAAAAAGATATCAGGAGCTCCCTGGATCAATCGCTGTCCTTCAACAACACGTCGACCATGGTCAGTGTGTAATGATGATCCATTAAGAAACAGTTCCAGCACGGAAGGTTGCGCTTCTTTTACCTGGAGAAATAAAGGATCATTGGGATTATTTCCTGTAAGAAAAATTATCCAGCACCGCGTGCCAACACTCCCTACTCCAACTATTTTTCTTGTCACATCAGCGATCCTATAATTTTTTAACAACGTCTTTCTATCATGAGCCAGTGACTTGAAATAAGATTCGAGCAACATGCCCAATGCTTCTTCAATGGGTCTGCCTGACTGTGTATGTGTTTCCCTTACAATGAAAGGCGCATTTACTTTCAGGCGAAACTTATCATCAACGAGGTCAGTCATTTTTCCTAATACTTGCATATGTGTACGCTGACGGGCTTTGCTCATTATTCTATCTGCGGCTTTACGTGCTGCAGGATTAAGTGCTTTAAGCACATCTTTTGCATTGATGGTAGAATACCACAACTCCATATTTCCCTTATACGCATACTCTTTCATTTTTTTTCGATAAGTGCTGACAGCTGCAATCACTGACTCCCTGCACAAATCTTTATCTGCTCCAAGAAATCTTCCCGCGGCCACAATACTTGCAACTAGTCTTTTTAAATCCCATTCCCAGGGACCGGGCAATGTTTCATCAAAATCATTTATACCAAAAATAAGATTGCGTTCTGCCGAGGCAAATACTCCAAAGTTGGCTACATGCATATCACCACAAGTTTGCACAGTAATTCCGGTCGTTTCTCCATTTGCACTCAGATCTGCTGCCATGATAGCTGCAGCGCCGCGTAAAAAAGCAAATGGCGAAGTAAGCATTCTCGCATAACGAATAGGAACAAGATCCGGTAAGCGGGTTTTTGCCTGCCCTTCTAATATTGAAACAGGATCTGCACGGTCAGCAGCTGGCTTATATTCTCCTTGTTTGATCCGGGGAAATTTTTTACGAAGCTCTTTTCCGGCAGCAAACCTTTCTTCGATGCTTAACTGCTTTGACTTAAAGTGATTTAATATTTCATGGCTCATGATAGGTTCGTTTATGGTTGTATTAATTCTATTGAATATAGTGAATTTAAATATTATCGTTTGCCATACCAGCCGGCGTTTCACATCGTGGTTCTCCCTGAATTATATTGAAAAATATCTATTGACCTCGTTATTTATTTTTTCTTAAAATTCATTTCCCTGAGGAAAAAATAACGACCACCTATATCTAAACTCCATTTATATCGTCCTACGAAATCGCCGAATATTCCTGCGCTTGGAGTTATCCAAATATTCATACGGGGTGTTGGTGCTCCGGTAAAACGTGTTCTCAGGATCATGGAAGCGCCGTCATTAACATAATCATAGTACCATTCAGGAGCCAGTACGGTCCAAAATCTTCGTGACCAATATTTGAGGACAATAACCTGCAATTTTGAAAAACTGATATCTGATCTTGTTTCATCTCCACCTATAGAATTTGCCTGTTGAAGAACTGCTGAAAAAAGTATTTTTTTCTTTGGTACTAATTTCGAGTAGGAAATCACCGGAAGTATTACGTTCTTACCGGTTCCAAGAATAGGTGATGCTGCCGTATTCAAACTGATCTCAACAGAAGCAGTAAAGGCAGATAGCTGTTTTTCCAGAAATTTATATCCGAGCAGGCGAAATGAAATATCCCCTATTCCCGATTGCTTATGGTTTGCCGGTGTATTAATAGTGTTATAAACGTAGGGTAGATCAACCCGGGTAGTAAAGCGTTTTCCCAATTTAAAAATAGTTCTCAGTGTTGTCTGGTTTACGTAGAAATCGTTTCCATTCTTTTCATGGTGCTGTAACTCATTAAAGAACTCAACCCTGGTTAAAAAATTTGCCGGGTCATCGGCGTTTTTTTTGATTTGTTCCTGTTTTACTGTGTCAGCTGGATTTTGTGCAAACAAAAAGGAGATTTGATACAATGAAAAAATAAATAATAGCAGTTTTTTCATCCTATGAGATTTAAATTTTGAAACAAACAAAGACACCAGGTAAAAAATTATTTAGTTCACAAGTTTTTATTACTTAAAAAATAATGAGCAATTGAGAATAGTCGCATCATCTTTTCACTTTTAAATTTTACCTAACCTAGTATGGCTGTTCCAAGCAATGCATTCACTTACTTCACTGCGATAACTACCTTCCTGATCTTTCCATTAAACTCGTTATCTCCTTTTTTATAGTCGTGACTTACGGCGCTATAGAGGTCCATACCTACATCGGCAGTCTCCGTTCCATAAATGAATGGAATAGTACGTTCGAGTTCGCCTTCGCCAACCTTTTTTCCGTTTATAGAGATCGTTCCGGTCCCTCCTTTACCAGGGCCACCACCATCATAAACAAAATCGTAGGTAATCGTAACAGGACCAGCGGGCAGTCGTTCATTTGAAGAAATGGTTGTAACCTTACCCAACACATTGTAAGCAAACGTTGGCTTACCATCCTTGACATACAAACTCCAGCCAGAGTGTGCTCCACCTTGTGCTAAGATCACTCCCGAACTTCCACTGGTCTCAAGCTCAGCTGTGATTGAAGAACTGCGGTTCTTCACATCAATGAAAGCATTCTCTTTCATGCCAACCATGCCGGGATAAACTGTCAGAGAATTTCGACCTCCCATAATATCCGGACGACCGGCCAAGGCAGCATTGAACCGCTCAAAGGTGCGATCGTCAAGCGGCAGTACGTTGTATTTGAGTGCTTCTGTCATGAAAAGTTCCTGCAGCTCCTTCAACTTTGCGGGTTCCTTCTCAGCAAGATTTTTGGCGCAACTGAAATCCTCAACAGTATTGTATAACTCCCATTTGTCCTCGGCAAAAGTTCCCCGGGGTTTTGGTTCCCATGACACTTTGTGAAGGGTCGTTGCATACCATCCATCTTTGTATATGCCACGATTTCCGGCGTATTCGTAATATTGAACAGTGTGTGCAGATTTCGCCTTACCATCATTGAAACTATTGATCATGCTCACCCCTTCAAGCGGCTTTTGAGTAATACCATTGACAGTCTTAGGCTGTGGTAATCCTGCTGCTTCCAATACTGTTGGAGCAATATCAATTACATGGTGGTATTGATTGCGTATCTCACCTTTCGCTTTGATCGTTTTCGGCCAAAATACAACTGCACCATTTGTGGTGCCGCCGTATTGTGTATGGAATTGTGAATATGCGAACGGTGTATTGTCAGCTATTGACCAGCCGGCCGGTACCGTCATTGCAGAGTGTGGCCCACCTACTTCGTCCAGGGTTTCGAGCTGGTATTGCAAATTCTCAGGGAACTGGTTAAAGGTGCTCAGCGTATTGAAGACGCCAATCCTTCCACCGTTAGGGCTTGCTCCATTATCACCCGTTACAAAAATTATCAGCGTGTTGTCTAAAGCTCCGATCTCTTCAATCGCTTGTACAACCCGTCCGATCTCATAGTCGGTAATCTCTGCGAACGCCGCAAATATTTCCTGATAGCGGATACACACTTTCTTCTCGTCGGCAGTTAGCTTGTCCCAGTCACCCATGATATCAGGTTTAACCGTGAGCTGAGTGTTAGAAGGTACGATGCCGAGTTGCTTTTGACGTGCAAGGATCTCTTCACGATATTTATCCCATCCCATGTCGAATTTGCCCTTATACTTATCCCGCCATTCCTTTGGCAACTGAACCGGGTCATGCATACCCTGGGCACCATAGTAAACAAAAAAGGGTTTATCTGGATTGAGTGATTTCTGTGCTTTGATCCATGTGATCGCTTTATCCGCAATGTCTGTTTGGTAATAATAGTTAGGGTCCTTCGATGCAGGGGCAAGCGTTGTGTTATCATGCACCGAAGGTGAAAATTGGTCCGACTCACCAATCACGTTACCGTAAAACCTTTCGAATCCCATACCTGTGGGCCACTGATCAAATGGTCCCATAAGGCCGCTTTCCCAAGGAACATATTCATGGGACTTACCGAACATTGCCGTACTGTAACCATTAAATCGCAAGATCTTGGCGAGTGGCGCCACTGTGTTTGGCAGAACGGAATTCTGACCTGGAAATGAAGTGGCCATCTCCGAGATAGATCCCATGTTGGCGCTATGCGGATTGCGGCCCGTTAGCAATGCCACACGAGTTGGTGAGCAGATCGGTGCTGTATGAAAATTGTTATAGATCAACCCATTCTTTGCAAGACGATCAAGGGTCTGTAAGTTCATCACACCTCCAAAGGTTTTGGAACCTGCATAACCGAAATTGTCGAGGAGGATCACCATCACATTTGGTGCACCCTGCGGAGCTTTGACCTCAAATATTGGGGGCGCCTTCGCATTTTTGACTTCGAGCTCGGTGATCGCTGCATACTTTGGTTCAGCGATCGGTAATGAAGTACGGTCGGGCCCATCTGTTGTTTGCCCGGTTGATTCACCTGAGGTTTTAGTTTCTTTATCCGCAGTATTACAGGCAATAAATAACACTGCTAATAAAAGCAGTAAAGAAATTAATTGGTTTGGAATTGATCGCATATATTTTTTTGATGATAAACTCTATTTGAACTAAAATTTGATACCTATATTTTTTTCAAAAACTCGTCATCTTTTCTGTATATCAATAATTTTATTGCTGTGATCAGAATTTTTCACCACAGATATTCAGACGCTTTTCCTATCATACATAAAACAGTCACCAATATTAATTTGTTTATATACGCCAGATAAGTGTTATACGGTTAAGTTATACGGTTAAATACGGGTTAAGTAAAGCACTTCATCATTAAAGCTAAATCTTATGGGAAGAAGAGAGGATTTTAGCAACCTCGAATTGCAGAACAGTTTTTTTACTTCTGCCTCTATTGCTCCTTTTTGTCAGCTTTTTTCTTTTTTGAATTTTTTCCAATAGGAATGCCTGCCGTTAAATAAAGAACCCTGTTAAATTGATTGGGTGATGAATCATCAACTTTGATATCAATAAGCCCAAAATAATATTGCAACCCAATGTTCATTCCATTTCCTTTAATTAACCTGTAACCTGCACCAATTGCAAGCCCTGCATCAAGTGCATGATACTGATCTTTTATATCTACTTTATACTTCAGGTCTTCTTCATCATTTATTGAATTTGTAAACTGATCAAAAGCCTTATAGCGTAACCCAAGCTGTACGCCGCCTTTTACATAAATACGATTTTTAAAAGTATACTTCATCAGGATGGGTACATTGAAGTAATTTATTTTCCTTGCAATTTTTCCCCCGTTAAATGAATTGTCAAGGTCAGGATTCCCGAGTTGATAAACCGGCAATCCGTCAGCACCCATACTGGATTTTACTATCACTCCCGTATTGATCATCCATGATGAATCTTTAAGTTTGAAATCAAAATAAAAACCAAGATTAAAACCTGAAAGGTTTTTTGCTCCATCAATATTTTTTATAGTAGACCAGTTGCCGCCGCCTTCTAATCCAAATTCTATTTTCCCGGTATTTAATTTATCACCAAGTAAGATGGAGATCAAAACCTGGGTCCTTGCTATGCTAACAAGAAACAGCAAGCCCATAACAAGAAAATATTTTTTCATGTAAACTCTTTATGTTACAAACCGAAACGCCATTGAACACCTGTAATAACCTGGGTCCTCGAACCGAGGAATCCAACTTCACCTCTTAACATCCAATGTTTATTGAGTTGATATTGAGATCCAATAATGAAATTCCATGGATCTTTTGGCCTTTTATCCATAGAATATTGAACCGTTGAGGTACCTATCGTACTAATAGCATTATCAGCGCTTGCGAGTATTTCACCTGCTCTTGCCAATGCTCTATTTGCAGCATTATACTTGGCTTCATTTACGGGATTCTGCTGTTGTGGGGGTGTAAGACTTGCCCACCATGCATCCACCTGTTGCCGGGCATTACCCACTTTTTCAATTCCCTGGTCCACTTTGGTTCCCAATTCACCCGGCGGTAATACTTCTGACAGGTTGATAGATCCATTCGTTTCTGAGTTAAGTTGCACTCTGAATGCGCCAGCCCATACTGCTATGGTTTGTTCAGGTTTTTTTAGCTTGAAATTTTTACCCAATCGGGGACCAAATATAAATGAACGTGCTGGTTTGTCCAGTTGTGGTACATCTGTCCAGGCGACGTTCATATCAAGGGCCAGGAATCCACCTCCTACACCGATGGTGGGTGTAAAACCTATTCCGTATGTGCTCGTATTGAATTCAACTAAACTGCTGGCAGATGCTATCTCTTTGGGCGTATTTGTAGAATCGGGTACCCATACTCCAAATCCAACTTCGGTAGATGCTTTAGCTCTTCCTAAAATTCCATAGATATTCAGAAAAGGGAACAGCCAAATATCCGGTCTCACGGTTAAAGCACTGGCAGTTGTTTTTGCTTTGTTGAATCTCACTATTTCATCAAGATTATACATGGGTCCATTATTAAAACCAACTTGCAGGTTATCAATGACGAGGTCTGATACCTGCCAGAAATAATTTATACTTATACCGGCCGAGTAGGGTAAGTTGTATCCTGCCTTGGTAGCTTTTGCACCCAAAATAGGAAGTGAATAGGGATACTCTGATTTCTTAAGGCTGTCAATGAAGACAGCATTTTTCTTTCCTATCTCTTTATTGGTAAATACTTGCGCAAAAACAGACGATGAAAGGGTTGCCAAAAAAAACATCAACATTGTCTTACGGAAAAATTGCTTTGGTTTACTGTTATCTAACATAATTGCTTTTTTAAAATGATGTTATTGATTAGTCATCTGCAGAATTGATACCGGTCATAACATCAAAGGTACTCACACAGTTTTATTTCGCATAACTACATATTTCTTTCAATGATCTTTTTATTGTCACCCGTCGGTATTCATTTTATTTTTTTCTAAAAAATCCAACATCATAGGTTACGCCTTCCACAGCCTGGAAATATTTTCCTGCCAGCAGATCCTTCTCTGGATAATAAACAAGGTTATAATTTGAACCAGGATAATTTTCATCTCTCAATTCAATATAGATCTTCATCGTTCCTTCGGAAAAGATCCATCCGGCTTTCCCTACATTAATTGGATTGGGATTAAAATAACCAGCCTTTAATGTCCCGTCATCAAGCAATTCTGAAATTGCTATCCGGTATTCAGCATCGGTCCTTATCCAGTCACCAACTAATATTGATCTGTCAAATGTTTTTTGCTCCTGCGTTTTAACAGTTTCAGTTGCTGTACTCGTTGTGCTCGCCGTGCTCGCCGATCCATCACTTTCCTTTTTTTCCTCTTGCTGATCACAAGCAACTACTATTGTTGTTATTGCGAAGCACAGTACTAATAATCTGTGTTTCTGTTCCTGGATTCTATATTTTTTTATTGCTACTTTCATTATTTCATTTGAACACTCTCATGTAATTGCTGTTGTAATTTGAGCATTGGTTTTTGATTAAGCCTGGTCAACCCTAATTCAGGACGATCAAGAGCTAAGATCAAAAAAATGATAATAGCAAAAATGATCGCAAGCACCATACTAAGTCGGAAGCTTGTTCTTCCGGATATACCGATCTGGTATCCGAGAGTAAACATGGACAAAAATGTGATGACACATAAAACATAAAGAACAGACTCAGGAATACGGTACTCCAATGAAATAGTTACCCGCTGATTATATTTATCAACAAGATCATTTACAGAAGTAATATATAGCGAATAGGCTTCTGAACTGCGATCCTGTTCAGCTATCCTTTCTGAATAATTCCATAATGTGTCGAGGATCTGCTGGGTACGGGCAATCGATCTGTCAAGCTTTGAAATATCTTTTCCCAATTCAACCCGCAGATCAGTGTATTCAATAATATATTTCCTTGTCTCGGAACGGAAAGGTTCGGGCACTAATCCAGACCGCAGGTATGCTGTCCTTATAGTGGTAACTTCATTCATCAGCATTTCTCTTCTGTCAGCATACCGGGTAACAGCGATCTGAAATATGAAGGCAAGAAAAAAAGCAAGAAGCCCCAAAGCAGCGCTAACAATTGTGCTGACAGGACTTGATTCTTTTTCCGGAGTTTTTTTTGAACGATAAACACCATAACGTTGTCCAATAAAAATCGGTACCAATACCGCAAAAAGCGGGACAATAAACATCGCCGCTATTGAAAAGAAAATATCGTTTGTCATGATTTGACGTTATGGTGAAAAACAATTCAAAACAGCGATCATCGATTTTTAGTGACCGCTGAATTTACGACCCGGTTTTAAAAAAAAATTAAAATCTAAACCCTAACTGAACCATATACCTGTAGCCTATAGTGGTTCTATCGGTTGCTCCTGTTCTTTTAAATTCTTCTTCATTAACAATAACTCCATAACCCGGAAATTTTTCACCAAGGGCACCATTCAAAGCTTCTAATATTTTTTGCTTAGCCCCATCTGATAAATTATTACTAAACCCTACTTTGAAATCGTAGAAACCAACTCCCGGCCCCAGCATTACCAGGTCTAACGAAATGCGGTCACCAAATACGAACTGGTAGCCAAGTTCGAAACCGATCGTGTGCACATTCAATTTGAGTTCTGACTCAACTACAGTAGGTCCACTTAAGGTTTTAACATCCCATGAATTATGATTTCCAAAATAATTGTAAGAGTAGTAAGGGCCAATATACACACCCCTTGGAGCCGGGTACTTGTTTTCTTTGGCAAGATAAAATCGGTAATCTGCTGAAACATTAAACCCTTTTTGGTTCTTGAGCTTACTTAAATGCTTTAACGAATCACTATCGACGAGACCGAAATCAGGAAAACTTGTTAATCCAAAATTAATTGTAAAAGAATGCTTCTTACTCTTTAAGATCCGTTCATACCCTAACACAATAGATCCGCTGCCAAAAATAAGCGGGTTGGTAATATTTATATGAACTGTATTCTTCCGAAATTTTTCTTCTTTTTTTGTTTCCTGTGCTGATGCTGGTTGCTCAAACACAAGAATCATAAATACAGCGCTCAGCATTAACAATGAAGTCTTTTTCATAAATAATAGTTTAAAAATTAAAGCCAGGTCTTACCACAAGGTCGAACGTATTTACATCAATATAAATCTGTACTCAACGCTTCAGACAGAAACTTTTCTTGTAATAACAGATAACTCTCACAATATTAATTTACTTATATGCGCCGGTTAAGTGTTAAACGGTTAATTAACGGTTAACTCAGGCTATTTAAACAAGGGTAGTATTAAATATATTCTCGCTCATTCAATCTAATATCATCAGTTCTTTTAAAACATATTTGCGGTAAGTAACTTTAGAATGAATCGTAATAATATTTCTTATTCAAGAAAAGCAGTGTTGTGTTTTACCAAATTTAAGTATTCTTCTTTGTCTTCTATTAATTTACCTTTAGTTTGTTTTAGCTTCTGTTGATTGAAATTTTATTATAGTATACGTCAATCGCCAAGCTTACCGCTCTTAAAAAATAAATTAATTTCGTTTTTTAAAGTAATTTACTTTTATGAATCTCCCATTTTTCCAGCTTCCATCTTATTTGGTGATTTTACTTATTTCTTCTCTGATCATTTTATTTATTTGGCTCGGTTACTCTTTCAATAAAATACGAATAACAAAATATCCTGAAGTCTTGAAGCAAACTCCGGGTGCGATTGAAGGATCTGTTGTTGGAATAATGTCCCTCTTGCTTGGATTTACATTTTCGTTTGTCGTTTCAAGATATGAAGCAAGAAGACAATTGATCGTTGATGAAATGGTTAGTGTCCATACAGCTATTTTCCGTTGCGACTTGTTTCCTGATAGTACCCGGAAACTCCTTCGTGCAGATTTCAAGAAATATTTGGAGGCAAGAAGAGATTACTATGACATGGGCGGGGATGAGATCAGGGTAATAGAAGAACTAAAAAAATCAAAAGAAATTGCAGGCAGGATTTGGGAAAGAGTAATGGTTGATTCATATAATCCTGGAGACAAACTACGATCTCAACAGATGATCCCGGCTTTAAGCAGTATGCTTAATAATATTATTGTAAGAGATGAAAGCAGAAGAACAGGAGTACCACCACTCATTTTATGGACACTCCTGGTACTTGTTTTAATTACTGCATTTTTTTTAGGCACCAACTTATTTGGGAAAAAGAAATTTACAATTTTGGTGTTGGGATATTCGCTTATCCTGGCCCTTACCCTGAACCTGATCATTGAACTGAACACGCCGAGGAGTGGGCTTATTAATCTTAATTCTACACAACAAAAAATGAATGACCTGATAGAGCTTGTGAAATAATTATTCTTAGAAACAGGTATATCTTATAATTATCAATGTGTAAATTTTATAATTACATTCGGTGTAAAAAAATAACCACTCTATATGACTAATGTCTTTCCTGAAATACCAATTTATATTCTTTCCATCACCATATTTTTCCTGGTACTTTTATTTAATTGGCTGGGGTTCAAATACAAAAAATGGCAACTTGAAAAATACCCGGGCAGGGTATCCGGAGACCTTGGATCAGTAGAAGGCTCAATGCTTGGAGCAATGGCTCTCTTACTTGGATTTACTTTTTCTATAGCCATTTCAAAGTTTGAAACAAGAAGAGAGATCACTGTTGAAGAAGCCAATGATATCGGTACGGCCATTTTACGCTGCGATATGTACCCGGATAGTGTTCGCAATCCTCTTCGTGCAGATTTTAAAGAGTATATAGAAACAAGAATTGCTTATTATACGGTAGGTAACGATGAAGAAAAGATCAAACAGGAACTTAAAAAAGCAAGCGAGATCTCTGACAGGATCTGGAAAAGGGTGGCTCTTCAATCACAAAAACCCAACACCCTTGCCGTAACAGCGCAAATGATCCCGGCTGTAAATGCTATGATCGATATTGTTACCACAAGAGATGCCGGCAGGATCAGCAGGGTGCCCAGGCTGGTGTTATGGGTACTTCTTGCACTCGTGTTAATATCTTCTTTTGTTTTAGGCAGTGATTATAATGGAAAAAAAAGAAATAGAGTATTGATATTTAGCTATGCCCTGGCGATGACTATTACATTGGACCTGATCACAGAACTCGACCGTCCAAGAGAAGGCCTGATCAATCTTAATGCTATTGAGCATAAAATGACAGACCTGAGAGAACTTGTAAAATGATAAATTTTAAATCAACCCATTTTTTATAATAAAATTGCTTCATAAAGGAATTGCAACAAGCGGTGATAAAAGAGCCGCTTAAACAGAAAGCAGCATTTTATATGTCCCTTTTTTATTACCTTTCGACTGAATTTATTTTGTAACACCATCATACCGATCATGAAAAAAAACCTATCCTTATTAGTAGTAGTAATCAGTTTACTGTGTTCGCCTTTTTTTGCACAAGCACAGGAGGATTCAACTGCTTTATTAGGCTTACCAGGTGATAACCTGGATCTTTATGCCGTGTTGACTTTATTTCAAAAGTCAAAAACGATCGAAGCCTTTGAAAAAACTTTAAATGATGAACAAACAAAGATCAATAACCTCGATCTGAACCTCGATAAAAAAGTTGATTTTATCAAAGTAACTACCAAGAAAGAAGACTCCTCTTTCACATTTATACTCCAGGTTGATGTAACCAAAACCGAAACACAGGATGTTGCGATCATTCTCGTGAATAAAGACAAAGGAAAAGTTTCGATACAGGCGGTGGGTGACCCGGAAATATATGGTAAGGATTATGTTATTGAGCCAAAAGGACAATCTTCAGTTACAGCTAATCCCGGTTATACCGGAGAAAACCCTGTAGTTGTAAATGTTCCGGCAACAACTACTGTGGTCGTCCAACAGGCGCCGATCGTACAATATGTGTATTCACCTGCGTATGTACCTTATTATCCTCCTTATTATTACGGCTACTATCCACCTTATTTTGCATTTGCAACATGTATAGCAGTTGGCATATATCGTCATAATAATTACTATTACCATGGTGGTTATCATGGCGGGCATTATGGTGGTGGCAATACGGTTATCATAAATAATGGGAATAGAAATAATATTAATCATTACAATAATAGCAGGAACACATCTAATACCGTATCAAACAATAGAGCTAATGGTGGTTATGGGAACAATAGAGGATCGACCGGTGTAAGTAATAATATGAGTAACAACAGAGGGTCAGGTAACAGAGGATCAACTGGTGTTAGTAATAACATGAGTAATAATAAAGGAACGGGTAATAGAGGATCGACTGGTGTTAGTAATAATATGAGCAATAACAGAGGATCAACCAGTAGACCATCAACATCAAATATGTCTTCTTCAAGATCAAGCATGAATAGTGGTCGTACCATGAGTGGCGGTGGCGGTCGTTCCATGGGTGGCGGTGGCGGAGGTAGAAGAAGATAATTACTGCGCTTTGATCTAAAAAAATTATACAATAAAAAAGCTGAGCGAAATCGCCCAGCTTTTTTTTAAATATATTTCTTATCTCTTTATTGAGCTGGCATATCAGAAGCACTCATATCTCTTACACAAACATATTTACCATCTCTTTTTTCAAACAGACTCATATAATTTCCACTATTAATAGGAGTGTTCGTTGAGTCAACAACTTTAAAATAACCGATCTCTACAACTTGATTCCCATCATTTGATATAAAAATATCTTTAGATGTAAATGAAATTTTATTGGACGTTGAAGATATTGCGGATCTGTAAAAATCTGCTATTGCTTCTCTGCCTACCAGGGGTGGCCTGTTTTGAAAAAAGGTTACTGCATCATCTGCATAATAGCCTATATTTTTCAGTTCGCCGCTATTGTAAATTTCTGCAAACGCATCTTCCTTAGCTTGAATTTCTTTTTTGATTTGTTCTTTGTCGATCGTGGTTGTTGTGGCTGTTTCTTGCTTTGAATTACAGGAGATCATTAGTAACATTACGCTTGATAATAATACCCCTTTTAGAATATCTTTTTTCATAATAAGGTTGTTCAATAATTTAATTAATGATTAAACTTAAAATTAATATAAAAAACAGAATATGAAATGTTTTTTTTCATTCATACAAGTGCAATAAAAATCAATAAACGCTGGTAAGAATAACAGTTAATAGCCATTACATTCTTATGCAATCGCTATTAAGAATTAAAAGTTTTGTGAGTAGTTTAAAAAATTGCGGAGATAGTACTGTTTGTATTTATAAAACCCAACAATTTTTTTAGATAATGAAAAGTTTATTATCAGAATTTCCAGCCTAAACTTACTATTGGTAATTTATCTTCTTTTGATGCAGTGTAGGCGACCGATAACACGATCCTGCTGAGTGGCGCTATCCATACTCCAGCACCATAGCCATTGATCCATCCAGTGCTGGAATCAGAACCATCCTCCCAAAGTTTTCCCGTATCATAAAACGCAAACATACCAAAGTAGGCAGGGAAAAGATAAGTTCTGAAAGTGGCTATTCTCCATCTGAGTTCAGCATTATTAAAAACTTTAGAACGGCCTGCAAACCTATATTTACGATATCCTCTTATGTTATCCTCGCCGCCAAGATATTGTGCCTGGTAAAATTCAAAGTCACCAAAATTATGACCACCGCCTGTTCTATTAACAAGTATCAATGTTCTTTTGATGATTGATAAATGGAAAGTGAAATCGCCATTGAATTGTGTGAAATTATAACTGTTATCATTTAGTCCTTCTAAGTGACGTCCGGTCAATCTCATGTAAACACCTTTCATTGGAATGACCTTGTTATTCCTTGTATCCACGATAAAAGAATAACGGCCGCCCAAATAAGATTGTTTTGCAAAAAGTGTGGTCTTATCAATTCCCGGGATCGTTGTAACAATATTCCGATTAAGGTTATCAGTTGAATCCATCGAATAATACTGGTAAGCGGGGCCAAAAGTGAACATTACTTTATCAGAAAATCGTTTACGTAAAAGGACAGCCACATCACCAGTATTGTACCTGGCTCTGTAATATCTGAATTCACCTGGTTTGGTTTTATCATAGATTGTCTCATCGCCGTAACCAAAAAAGTTGGTTATATTAGGCGCTTTAATATCTATATAAGTTATCAAGTCAGTTTTTCTTCCAAATACACTGTAATATTCTGCGGCATATCTAAACTCAAACGCTTTGGTAGCAATGGCATGGGCAAAACCAATATCATGCATATTCTTATAAGGCGTTTTGCGAAACCCCTGGTTAATAAATTTTACAGAGAGGCCCAGGATCGCTCCATCATCAGAGTTATAGTTAGCGAATAACGAAGGGATCGTTTGATTATACTTATAATCTAACCTGTTATAAGAATTCACGATCGTATCATTTGCCGTTTTATTTTTCAGATCACCAGTCAGTTTATTATCCCCGCTCTTCATATCATACACAATATTGCCGCCACCCGAACCAGTATTTTCAAAAATGTCCTGGCCATCACCGCCGATCATCCTGATCTTTATTTTATCGTTATTCCCTTTTATTAAAAATTTATCTTCTCCATCGAAAGAATAAAGTCTTATTTCTTCTGTAACGCCAGGATCAAAGGTCCTTTCATACATCTTGTTTGACTGCTCTCCTTCTTTTGTGATCTTGTATACTTGAACCAATACAGAGCCATCATCATTCCTGGTTATATCGAATAATTCTTTTTTATCACTTCCTGAAACGCTTACGGCTTCTGAAAGAAAACGGTAGTATTGCATTACCTCAGCTGCAAGATGTTTACGCCTTTCCTTTAATATACTTATTATCTTATCACCGGAAATTGATCTTATTTCTTTTGGTTGTTCATTGATGGCTCTTTCAATCACTTCATCCGTCATCCTGGGAATAAATTCATCTACTTCTTTTTTCCAATCCTGTTCATTAAGCTCGGTCAAAAAAAAGCGATCAAAGTTTCGGGCTGCAAAATTGAACCTGTTAATATTTTTTGCTTTGGGTTTCAACCCTTCGAGCTGCGGAACAACCCACGGCCAACTAGCCATGCCGGGTACTACGCCCTGGTTAATAAAAAATGCCTGGTCCCTATCACGGGGAATTGGAAAATATGTTTTGCCTTTGTCTTTATCGATAGCACCCCATTGCCATTGGTCTTCATGCCGGTCAAAATCCATTATAAAATTGTCGAGAAGACGTGCTTTTAAAACAGCCACCTGGTCTACATGATCATCATTGTCTTTTGCCAATCTTAATACCAGTTCATCTGTATTGTCCGCTTTTTTAACACCAAGAGGTTCTCTTTCTTCCAATACAGCAAGGGTATTTTTAAAGTTGGAGCGAAAACGCCCAAGCCTTGGATCATCGGGTATGTAAACCAGCTCCCTGCGTATAGGAACAATGCCAGCAGCTTTTGCAAGCGGAGCGATAGATAGAGATGCATAAGGATAGGAGGCAGATATCGCATCTTCCACAAAGTCCTTTGCAAATGGACTTCTTAAATCGGGAGGTATGGCTGCTTCCGGGAATTTTTCAATAGAACGTAAAGCCCATTCCTTGCCATTTTTATCTTCCAGTCTTAATGACCTCGTTTGCTTGCCACCTCCCTCTTTTTCTGGCACGAGGCCGCCGGATTCTTTACCTAAATCAAGCACCGGTACTTTTACCGGCGTAGTCCATTCTTTTCTATAATTTTTGCCAATTAAAAAATTTCTACCTGTTAATTTAATATTTGGGTTAGCAATTACAACAATAGAATCAGGTAATATAGGAATGCTGTCCTTTGATATTTTTGTGGGCAGTGTATCTATTTTTTTCAGTTCCTGTACAAAAGTGGGTTTATCAAGGTTCGCACTACTTACATTATAAAACTTTGCCGCTACTTTGCCACTTTTACGCACTTCCACTAATGAAAACCCATAATTCAGATCTGAAAAAACAAGTTTTCCTTGCCTGTTTCTTTGTTTTACACGACTAAGGTTGCTACCTGATCCACTTACGATATAGGGCAACGAATCATGAATGATCATTTGCAGGCTATGATCATGACCGGCTACTGCAAGCGGGTTGGGATGAAGTCTCAGCACTTCATCTATTGCATCAGCCATATTTCTATATAGAGGATGGTTTACATCCTGTAAATTGCCAAACACACCACGGGCAATGGGATAAATTGAACCAATTATGGGTAAGGGTATCCATAAACTTGGGTGGAGAGCGGTAAGAGGAAACAAATGTTCCTTCCATCTATAATCACCACCATGAACTCCGTGGGAAAAAATAGGATGGTGCATAGCCAGTATCAATAAATGGTTTGGGTGACTTGCCACTATCTCTCTGAGTTCAGTAGCAAATTCATCTATTGATTTGGTTGTACAATTTGAGCTGGGCCCGGGTTTATCATGAATATGCAAAAACCATTGGCTGTCCATCATTACCAATACTACTTTTTCGCTTAGGTCAACGGCAACCGGTCCGGGACAACCCTCCGTGGGCTGGGCAACAATATTTTTTTGTTCAAGTGAATTAATATAATTCACCTGGTTCATTGCTTGTTGCCAGCCGCCTATTTTACCATTCTTCCAATCGTGATTACCCTGTACAAAAAAAGCTTTTCCTTTTTTCCCCTTTACAAGGTCAATCTGGTAGTCAAGTATTTTTTTTGCTTCCGGATATGTGGGTTCACCCTCCATTGGTAAACCCAAAGGATAAATATTATCACCTAAATAAACAGCAACGTTTTTTTCATCATTCCAGTCTACATTTTTCTTTAGCCAATCCATTACCGGGTGTGTATTACCCACCAGTTCTCCGGCGTCTCCAATCAAAAAAATACGCTGACTAATGCTATCTATCTGGGCTACGGCACGCATAGCCATAAAAAAGAAAAAAAGGAGTACGAAGTTTAGTTTCATGGTTTATTAGTTTTTCTCTGCGGTTTCTTGTTTTGTATTATAGGGAAATACGAGCAAGGTTGGTTTGCCATATTTTCCTTCGTTTGATATATACATAGTACCATCAGGACTAAATGCAATTCCTTCTGGCTGTGGATATATATCGGGGTTTAAATTAAAAGCTTCTAACACTTTTCCTTT